>Ga0209589_1002409_pt1 | contig 32385 bp, 15 predicted proteins | sample CowpeawhiteBW_FD_187525 | JGI IMG/M metagenome (GOLD analysis project Ga0209589, IMG submission 187525) | Root nodule microbial communities of legume samples collected from California USA - Cow pea white BW (SPAdes) (version 2) | ecosystem: Host-associated > Plants > Roots > Nodule | place: USA...
TATATATATATATATATATATATATATATATATATATATATATATATATATAAGGGTATTTTTGTGAATTAAAGTTTAGCGGGTACATGTATCCATTTTTAATATCCGTTTCCTACCCATTGCGAGTTTTACCTACGGATATCCACAGGTACAAATATTTTTGACATCCCTACACGTGGCACTGCCATTACCATGTGACATGACTCTAACTTGACACATGAAATTTGTTTTAAATAAAAATAAATGGCCATGCACCGGACATGGGACACATTTTAATGTTGTAAGTACAATACTATCAGAAAAGACCAAATTATATCACATTTTCAAAAGTAATGACCTAATTGAGATAGAAAAAAAATTAAAATTAAAGGATCAATTTGAGATTTTTGAATACGAAAATTGGGACAAAGGACATAATTAAAGTTATACATAAATGAATAAATAATAGTAAATTATATACATACCAGGGTGATTGTAAAACCCATTTTCTTTAAAAACAGTTTTACATCTATCATCTTTCCAAAACAAAAAAGTATGATGTTATAGGGTGGTTATGGATAGGTGTGATCAAAAGTGTTCACATCTTGTTAGTATGCTGAAGTAGTGTGTGATCAAGTCAGTTGAGTGATGCTTCAAGAAGGGAATAAGGTAGTGTGAAATTGATGACTACCATGTTTAAGATTGAGAACCAAGGCTATCTGTACATTTGGTAAAATCTACAAGAGGTGGTAGAGAGCATATGGAATGTAAGTTTTGTATAGAAGATAAAAATTGTTGGTCAGGCGTAAAAGATCATTCAAGCTTTTGGACCGAAGGTTTAGAATCTGTCTTAGGGGGATAATTAGGGATGGAAAAATGGGCCAGGCTCGCCCAAAAAAGGGCAGGCCGAGTTGGAATTTTCAACCTGTCAACTCGCTGTAACCCGGCCCGCCTAACCCGCCAATTTAGCGGGCCAAAACGGGCCAGCCCGCCAACCCATTTTTTTTTATTTTTTTTATTTTTAAAATTAAAAATAATTAAAAAATAATACTTTTTTTTAATATTATATAAATAAATTTATAAACAAAATTTTAATAAAAAGTTAAAAAAAGTTAAAAAAATTAAAAAAAATTAAAAAAAGAGAGATGGGTCAGTCCGCGGGCCAGCCCGCCCAAAGACGAGACATGTTACAGTTTTCGGACCGTTTATTGATGGCAGGCCAGCCTGGCCTGACTTGTTTTTGGCGGGCCGGGCCAAAACGGGCCAGGCTGGCCCGTTTTTCCACCCCTAGGGATAATGGTTAGACAATTCTACACTATTGAACACTATATCACATAGCACAAATGCATAGTTTTCAATTAGTCAGGGTGTTGAAAAGGTAAGTCAAGCAAGTCTAGGTAGTTGTAATAAGAGAAATCAGGCGAGTATGTCCTTATCTTTTACCTAATGAGTGAATTTTCAAGGATGGAAATTTTGTTGTTTGTTGTTGGGAAGAATGTAAATCCCTTTTTTTTAAAACAATTTCAGTTGCCTTTTCTTTCCAAAACACAAAATCCCCCACCTTCTCTCATCACCAGCTTCATTTCCCATTTCAACTCAACCTTGATTCTTCCTTTTTCTCATCTGATCTTCATTTTTTTTGTGAAACAGAGGTCAGTTTTGGGATCGTCTTGGAGTCCTCGTCAAAACCAACCAACAATTTCTTCATCCAAGTAAGTTGAAAACTCTAATATTCTTCTTCTTTTCTGTTTGGAGGGTTGCATGTGAGGTTTCTTAGATGCATGTTGTTCATGGGGCTTTGATTCTGATTTGATTATGACCAGAGCCTCATCCCCTTCTTCATTCCTTCGTTTTGGTCTCTAGGTTGAGTTGGGGTTTTTTGTGTTCGAATCATCTTAAGGTTTCGTTGTTTCAAGCTTGGGCTGCACTAGAGGTAAGAGAAGCTAGGCTTCTATTGAATTTTTGTGTGAAATGATAATCTTTGTAGTTAGTTGTGATGTGGTGTGTTGAATTGATGAGTTACATTTTGAATTGTTTGATATTTGATTTGTTTTTGGTCTTGATTTGGGGAAAAGTTTGAATCTATGTTTTAAGTGATTGGGCATCATTTTTGAACTTTGTAAAACCATTTGGAAACAAAAACACTAAAGGAAAGGTGTCCAATTAGTCAATTGCACAGGATAATTTTATCCCCCAAATTGCTGTTTATGATACACCGCCAAATGCCACTTTTGGATCACTAGGCGCTAGTAAGTCAGTGGGTTCCAAGGGTTGTAGCGTCGGACGCCACTTTTCTAGCATCGGGCGCCACCCTGTTTTTCTAGTTTGCTTCATCTTGGGAAAAATGGGATTCCTGCTTCGTTAACCATCAGATCGAGCTAAAATTTTGATAACTGATCCTAGACACGTGATTCTTCACTTTGACTGGTGAAATATTTGTTTTGAAGTCTGTCGTAAGAGAAATGATTTTCAATGTTTTAATGTACTTTATGTATGTATATGTTTGATATTGTAATTGATTGTGAAACTATGATGATGGGTTTGTTAATGTATATGAGCATTGCATGTTTTTGACATAATTCCATGGGTCTCATGAGAAGATTTTATGGTGGTGTTATTTTAGTGTATGCATTGGACTATGGATTCAAGTAAGGTGACATCCTGAAACTTTAATGATCATTCACACTCAAATAGAGTAGAATGGTTCATGTGGTGAGAGTAACAAAATGTCATAGTCTAAGGTAGGATAATGACCTTAGATAATCATGGATTAGTCTTGTGTGTGGTAGGGTTAAACCCATTGGCAATGACACTACATACAGTAGAGGCCACCACAAGTGCAAGTCACCAGTAATTTCGATTCCAAATGCATGTATCCGGATAATTGAGTTTAGTGTCAACTATTTGTGTGCAATTGTTTGAATTATTGTAGTCAGTGGCGGAACTTGGACAAAAAATGTAGGGGTGCCAAATTAGATTTGTTATATATAATTTGTTTTTAGTTAGAAAAAAAAAGCTCTTCATCTTTTCTCTTCATTTCCTCTGCTTAAAACAAGCATACATAATAGTAGAATTCAAAAAAATATTACTATCATTCGCTATTATATCATGATAACAAACCATGAATACCATTTCAGATAAGTCCTTCGTACCTCATCAATTTGATTTAGTGGTATTGTCAAATTTGAGGTTGTTTTTCCCGGATTGCGTTCTAATGAATTTTTAAATTCATTATATGCAACTCTAAGAACTTTAGAGATTTGTTTTTTATTGTCTTGAATTCTTGGTTTTCATGAAATTTCTCACGTTTAGTTAACGTAAATGCATTTTTTTCATCTTTATCACAAACCTTCCTCTTTTAAAAAAAAAGAATCAATTTTTTTTTTTACTTTTTATCATAATCTTTCTAATATAAATTTATCACCTCTCGCCTATCTAGAAAAAAAATAAAATTTATATTCACAAATCACAATTATCACAGTGCAAAATATAACAAAACTAATACCACTTTAATTAAATAAGCAACATTGTATAAATTCAAAACTTAAAAAAAAAATTACCATAGGCAACGAAAAACACAAAATCCCTAAATTTGATAATTAAGGGTTATAATAATTTGGGAAAAATTATAATTAGGGTTCATACCAATTTCATAAAAGAATCCCTAAAATCATAATTAGGGTTTATATTAATTTGAAATAAACTTAATTTGGGAGAAACATCCTATAAAGAATCATAAATTTAATATACATAAATCATAATAAGATACTAACACCTTGATCTGTGAGAGAGCATGCAAGAATGTATACTTCAATCTCAATCTATGTGTTTCTCAACCTGTATTTCCCAATCTATCTCTTTGTATTTATTTCTTTTCACACACTTTCATGATAATTTATATGGTGGAAAGATCTTATAGCCAGAAAAAAAACCCTAATCTCTTTTATAAATCAATGTCTCCATTAATTTTTTTTATCTTTTATTATAATTTTTCATAATATAAACTTAATATAAATAATATATAAATATAATTTTAAAAAATATATAAATATATATAAAAAAATTCAAAAAACAAATTTGGGAGAGCCGTGGCTCCCCTCTGTCACCATGTAGTTTCGCCCCTAATTGTAGTTTGTCCATGTATGACTTATAATTGATATGATTTAAATGGTCTTACGATAATTCTTTTGTATACTAGATTACCCTTGCACTTTGTGATCTTATGTTGTTTTCTTCTTTTGCGATGATAACCATTCTTCTGGTGTATGCAGATGAAGATCCAAGTTTAGAGACACCTCTGAAGGATGAGAAGTCTATAGTTAGAGTTGTGAGATTGCAATAAATGTATGAGTGTTTAGTATGTTCGATATATGAATATTTTCATAGGTTTGATATTGTTGTATAAATGATATATTTTTATGTTCTGAACTCTTGAAAGACCGTATTAATATACTTTTTATTCTGTTAATTTGCCTTTGAATATTATTATGAAATGTCTTATTTTATTAGTTTTATACTACTACAATGGGATGTTACAGTAATTATATGTTTTTTCATTAGTTTTTTTTTTCTTTTATTCACTCATTTCACTGAGTTGCTATCCTTGATCCTACCCTCTAACGGTTTCCTTTTGCGCAGTCTTTGTTTTTTTTTTTACTTCTTTAGGTGTCAACTTTCTCTTTTTAACGATAAGTTCAAATGTAGAAAGAAAGTTGCATATTATATAATTAATGAAGTTCTAAAATTTTAGATTGAAAATGCATCAGATCTATTATCTAATAATTATGGATCTAAATCTTTGAGGATATGTACTAACTTTCTAATGTTTACTCGAATAACCAATCGTTTTCTCGTTGCATACTTGTTTCTCATGTCTTTGTGGTCAAATTACTCATTTTCAGTGCTTCATTTCTATCCTCCTCTTTTATTTGAGTTTTGAAGGTTTAATTTCCTATTGTTTCTCTTTTGTCTTGATCTTATCATTTTTTGGCTTTTTCTTCAATATTTATCTCTTATTTGTTTCTATTTCTTTTTCGGGATTCCTTGCTCGTGTTGCATGTTTTTGTGGTCCTGAAATTCTATTTTAGGTGCTCAAACTTTTGTCCTTTTTTTGGCTTGCTGAGATTTTCTTTCATATCGACCTCTTCACCACGTTCAATTACGAAAAACTTACCCATATCGATAGTTAAGAAATTTGCATATATGCAATGTCTTAAGGAAAAAGAGATCATAGAAAATGTACAAATCCCACATTAGGCAATGATTATAAATAGCCATTGAAAAGTACAAACTGAACCTTGTTAAGAGGGCATGCTGCAGAATACAAACATATATGCAGAGAGGTCAATACCAGCATCAGAAGTATCTAATTAACATAAACAATGCCTAACATATTCATAATTAGGATTCAAATTATATTTGAATGATCTTTATACGTAACTTTTCATTCAAGCATCTTCTTTACATACAAAAGAAACCACATTTGACCAAATAAAATGAGAATATTTACAAGTTATCGATATTGTTACTTAGAATCGTGCGCCACATATGTAATATTTATTCTCATCCACTTACTCCTCCACTTCATGATCATCATTAATGAGTAAAAGAGGTTCAGTAACGTGCAAATGTTTTGTCATGGACAGGACAGCAGGGCCCAAACAGGAATTTATCGTTAACAAGACAAGGAGAACCAATTATAATTTTGTGTACCAAATTAAAACTATGATCTCACAGAAACAAAGAGAAATATAAAACCTTGTACATTCGAGAATGTTATAGAACTTTGATCTATGTGTATGTAATTGTTTATTATTGTCACGAATGCGCCATTATTAGGACCTTCAACATAGCTAATCGTTTTAAGATTAAAGAAATGCAAGTTGCCTATTCTAGTGGTGGTGGGACTCCTAATCTTAAACAAAGATGCTTCTAGTATAACATGAATATATAAGTATGGACTGCATGCACTGTGATGCCATGTCATGCTAACACATGCTTCTTTCTTCAAAATATAAGTATTTTGTATTATTATGAATACGTCCCACATATACACATTTCTTACATAATGCATAAAAAATCAGTTCAAAGATGATTGTACGGAAATACTAAGTAATGTTTTTCCTCCCACAAAATCATGAATTAGTTTACCTCCTGCCAACCAGGCATATATAGAGAAGTCTACTCTTTCTTTCTTCTACTGTGCTAATAATTGTTGTGATTTGTGGTTTTGAAAAGATGTAGCTCTAACTAATCAAATATTTGTGAATAATATTATTATTATATGGTGAATGTTTCAACCAAGTCAAAATCCAAATCCAATCGCTTATGCTTGCTTCCAGAATTTTCCAAACCAGTGGCCCATCAATTGCTTCATGAAGAAGGCGTCAAGACAAAATGAGAATCCTTCCAACATATCTAGAACTTTCTAATGCATTATTTTTTTGTGGGTATGATCCAAAATTCTCTTCTATATAGTCCCTCTTATACGCTTCACTTTACAGTTCAGTTATATTCCTTCCTTGGTAGGACACAACCAACTCTTTCTAACTGCATAAACGACTTATTTTCTCAGAGGAGAAAGGGTTATCCCAAAAACAAAACTTAATCATTCATTTCTTCTTCATTTTCATTCATAACTTTTCTCTTCAACCCCCTTTTGATTCCGCCTTAGACTTTCTTCTTTATATTATATTTGTACCTTTTCTCCCTTTTCATCTTAGTCTCAATTAAATTCTCCATCTTCCCTTTTAATACTAATACTCATCAGTTTTATACTCTATGGTTAAGTGCAGATTTGCTTACTGCCCAAGTTACCAATCTGCTTTAGAACCATAAATAACAATTCCACAAAACCCATTAAGTTAATCAGAAAAAATTGAAGAATGAATTATATGTATCCGGTGAAAGAAGAATGCTTGGAATCATCATCATCATATCAGTTAGGTAATGAGTATCCACCAAAGCCAATTGAGGGACTTCATGACACTGGACCACCACCATTCCTCACCAAAACTTTTGATGTTGTTGATGACCCAGTTACCAACCATGTAATTTCATGGAGCAGAGACGGCACAAGCTTTGTGGTCTGGGATCCACATACCTTCTCTGCAACTCTCCTTCCCAGATACTTCAAGCACAACAATTTCTCAAGCTTTGTCAGGCAACTAAACACTTACGTATGTATTATCTAATCACAGTATCTCTTTAATTATTATTTTCTTTAAATTTTAATGCGTATGTGGTTTATGATTTTGCTTGATTAGACAAATCTATAAAGACTCACGAACTGGTTTTGTTTTCGATTTCGATGACGTATACACCCTTTCTCTTTGTTTTTCTGAATTGTGTTGTATCTTGATTTCTCTAATTCTCCTGATGATTGAAGTAGTTTGTGATTGTGATTAGAGTTCCAATTTATTCCTTGTTTGTTGTGACTTTGTTCAATTTTGATGGTTTGAAATATTGATCGTGGTGATCGATTTTACAGGGTTTTAGGAAAATTGATCCAGATAGATGGCAGTTTGCAAACGAAGGATTCATCAGAGGGCATAAGCATTTGTTAAAAAGCATAAGGAGAAGGAAGGCACCTTCCCAACTAACACAAAGTCACCACAGTGTTGAAGTTGGACGTTTTGAATTAGACCAAGAGGTTGATCGTTTGAAGCACGAGAAGATAGTGTTGATGATGGAGCTTATGAATCTAAGACAGCAGCAGCAGAAAGCCAGAATGTGCATTAAGGAGATGGAGCAAAGGTTACAAGTGACTGAAATCAAGCAGAAACATACGATGGCATTCTTAGCTAGAGCTATAAAAAATCCTGCCTTCATACACCAACTCCAACAGAAAGAGAAGAGAAAGGATCTTGAAGAAGCCTTGACTAAAAAGAGAAGACAAATTGAGCAAGGAGTTAGAGGTATTGGAGAATCAAGTAGTAGGGGTGAAGGAAGGAGCAGTGTTAAAGTTGAGGCCTTGGAATTTGGGGAGTGCGATTGTGATTTTGGAGTGTCAGAGTTGGAAAAGTTAGCTATGGAAATGCAGGGATTTGGAAAGGGTAGGATGGAGCAGGAGGTAGAACCTGAGGCACTACAATCACAAGAGAGATTGGATAGAGTACTTGATGAAGAGTTTTGGGAAGAACTGCTGTTGAGTGAGAAATTTGAGGGTCGATTTGACATTCCAACTACTGAAGATAACGATGAAGATGTTGTCAACATATTGGCCAATGAACTTGGTTGCTTGGATTCAAGTCATTAAATGAACCACTGAATCATTTAACCTTTTCATTTTGTTCACTAGGTTCAAGACTTCAACTGAGTCCAGTATAAAGGAAGCGCATGTGGTGGAGCCTAATTGGGGAGACAGTAAATTACAAGAAGGGAAATAGTATTATCTTTGGCGTTTCTATTCTAACTTTATTACATGTCCTTTTGTAGCACTTGGTAAAACCCCATATTCTCACTTTTCTCGTTATCATTGTTTGATGAGGTAGGTTGCTGATGGCGCTTGGACAAGAGTCTTTGGTAGTGATATCAGTCACTACATATACCCAATTAAGGTTCAGTTTTTTAAACCCCTTTCAAACAATATGCATGTGTCAACCCATCTATGTCACTGCTTCTTGTAATTTGTTCTTCACCTCAATGAATGTAGATTAATCAGAAGATGTAGAATGGACAAGAAGTAGCTTTTCTCCAACAATAGTAACTGAAGATCACGAAGCAGGTTAAGGTTGTCGCTTTGATATTATTTCTCCCCTACTAAAATTTTTGTGTATATCTTTAAGGGAGAACACGTAATGGATGATGTCACTCATGTACTATCTACTTGGGTTTCATCATCATCACATGTTAATGGTTTGCAGTCTTCAAGATGAGTAGTGTCAAACATGTTCAGTATGTGATCACATTGTAAGAGGATCCTTCTCGTTCCTGTAGGGTGTGCATAACTATAGAATACTGGAGAAGAGATTTCTAGCCTCAATGATGAGATATCGGTTTTTTCTCACATTCACAATTAGCAAATGACGATTCTGAAGAGCATAGTTCACATCTTATCACAATAAATCGAATTTGAAGCATGCATTCGATATCTTAATTATTTTGTTATCATTATAGTGCAACGAGAAAATAACTATTTCATTTTGTTCTCGTCAAAATTAAAAGAGAAACATAATTCGTGAAACAAAGACTTTCTTACTAAATGTTTTTTTTTGTCGGTTCTAGATCCGTCATAGATACACCGATATAAAAAGTTTTTACTTTCTATGCCGGTTTTGACTCGTCATAGAAAGTTCACTTTATGTGTCAGGTGTAAGATAATTAACATAAAAAAATCTGTCATGTTTGTAATAGAAAGTCACTTTCTATAACAGATGTGCTCCCAATCGGCTTTTTATGAGTGTTACAACCAAACCATCATAGAAAATGGATTTCTATGTCGGTTATGGCAATAACCATCATAGAAAATGGTGTTTTTTTTTTTCTTTTAGATCATTGGTTTCCCTACTCATGTAACAAAACCTGCATAATCATAATTCTCAAACAAAGATTTTCATATACAATCTTAATAATGTAATACAATCCATGATCATTTAATTTTTACAAATAAACTTGTTAAACTTAAAATGTTGATAATCCTAACATCATTTACCATAAATATTTAAAAGAAAGGATGCCCACCGCTCACAAACTTCTTGTAAGACTTTATCATTCAATGGAAAGGATGCCCACTCTCATAATCAAATATAAGGTGAAATTTACATTTATATATTTATTATATTTGAGTTAATTGTATTTACCAAACTCCATGACTCAACAATGTTTATGGATACAATTCTATGCATGTGCCTCATCACATAATATCCATACTCATAGCTCCTTGGTTGACGTGAGCACTACAAGTTAAATTCATAGAATATCATATAGATGATAATTGTATTTCAATAGTTATAAGATTAACTACTTATATTTGGCGCAATGTACTGCAACTTCTTTCTAGCAACATTTGGAAGTCCCGACAACCTCAAATGAGCTTCAAAAGCTTTGTAAAAGTTAATTTACATTCAAATTGTATTAAGTATTAAACTTAGTAAAATTAAATTATATAACACAACAAATACATTAATAAAAAACTTACACATCTAGTATATTTCTAATTGCCAAACTATTAATTTTTTTTTTATGTAATAAACACGAGAAACACAAGAGATTGTTGAGGAATAATTATTATCAACCGCTAGTGACTCTTACAACTTAAATTAATACTAGTAACAATTAAGTTTTATATAAATATGCATTAATTTATAAAATGTATACTTACTGATGCAAAGTACACTTCTTTGGATTCGTTTTCAAATGTCTCTAATAAATATGTTTGCACCTCACTATATAGGTTTATTCCCAACACTTTAGATGGCAACATGGTCAATAAATCAATGTATGTGAACATTCTTCCTCTCGGTGCATGCATAATGTAAATACCTTAAGCTTTAAAAATAAATAATGTTAGAATAATATATTGAATATATCAATGCCAATGAGAATATAAAAATATCCATTTGACATATAAAAAGGTACACTTAAGGTTACGATAATGACTTTAGGAGACACACTTAGCTATATAGGTTGCAATGTGATAGTTGTTGCCATTGTGACCCAATATATAAAATCCACTTTGTCCTTAATAGATTATTGTTTTGAACATCATATGTGACTTGTACAATAAATATCAATTACATATGTTAAACATCAGTTGTATGCTCATAATAAATTAAATAAGTTAAGATTTCACACAATGATGTAATATGCCAAATATAGTTCTTCAGTGTCTCTGGAACATGGTACCAATCATATATAAGAATATTAACCTCGCTTTTACCAAGTCAGGCCACGTAGTTAATGAATTTTGTGTTATGCTTTCCCAAAGCTTTACAATTTTGTATATCAAACTCAATTGGCAATCTTTGATCAACATTATATATAATTGTCAACTCTCTTAACCTATTCCCACACCTACCTTTTTTTTTGGGTAGACATTTGAATCTCGTCCCCACCTTGTGAAGTTGGACACTGCTAATTTTTTTCCACATCTGTATGTTTCCTATGGTCCATTCTTTCCATCAATTATATGTTTAACGTACAGATTAATGACTGAATAGATTTCGGTATTATTTGATGGGGAGAGATGTGAATTTTGAACTAATTTGTTGATCAATTTCTTGCTATCTTTATATATTAGGTGAAACCACATGTGCATAATAAATCTGCTCTAATACTATTACAAGAATTTAAGAATTCTATTTAGGAAGTATGCAATGTTAGAATATCAAGTTTTGTCAAGATGCATAGTTTTCCCAACCTATGGTTGATTAGCTTCATATCCTAAGTCCCACTACTACAAAATGAGATTTCAGTGATGGCTAAAATGGTTCTCCAACGATAGTATGGAAAAAATGATGACAGTTCAATTGACCATTTTTGAAAGATTAAAAACCACAACATTGTGGTCTTACTCGTACTAAAAAAAGGCAAAAACATACAACAATGGTTCAATATAAAATCGTCATTAAAAGTGATTTTTTTAAAAATTTTAATGATTATTTTTACGAAAGTCACATAAATTTTGAGATACATATTCATTTTTCAATCATTCAGGAAAACAATTCATTAGATTATAAACAAAGTTTAATAAATATATATAAGGAATCAGCTCAATTGGACATGTGTATAAAACATTATGAGTAAAACCGTAATAAATATATGTGTGTGACGTTGTCACTATTTTGCAAATCTCTTTAGAATTGTCCAAATTAAACTGGAACGTCCACAAAACTCCAAAAATTATGTTTTAGTACCCGGATTAAAGATAGTTGTGTCTAGAATCTAAGAAAAAAGGAATCAAATTATTTCAAGAGTTTTGGAAAAAGTTATAAGCAAAATAGTAAGAAAAGGTTAGGGCTACCAAAATTCAGTTTTAACTAGCTTACATTGCATGTCATTGCTTGTAGCTTTCATTCTATAAGATTGCTTGTAAAATTGACTTTTGATTGCATGATTTCATGTTATGGAATGTGGATTTTGTTTATTTGGTTTTGTAATACATGAGTTTGAGTCAGTGCATGTGAAGTTTCAGATGTATGTTAGATGCTGGTGTTGTATCAGAAGTTTTATAGTATTGCTATTTTAAAAATTAAAAATTTTGTTGTCGTTTTAAAAATTTGTGTTCGTTGTTTTAAAAATATTGTTGTTTATGTGTTATTTGGTGCATAATTATGGTTGCTAGCTTTGGTATTAAGTGGTGGAGAATTATGGTTGTTGTTTTTTGTTTAATTGTGTGCATAGTTTTTTTGGGAATTATGTGTTAAAATTATAAAGTGCAAGGAAATAATGCTTGGTTTATGTTATGATTATTGTAAGATGTCAACATATTGATATACATGTGATGATGAGGCCTTGAGGTGCTTGTGTGATTGTTGATCACTAGTGCGGATAATCATGTGATTGTTGATTGATGAATGATCATTATGAGATAGTCTTATACTTAGATGTGAATATAATGAAAGGTAACTCTGCGTAATTGTATTGGAGGTGTAGTTCATCGGGGCTCTCAATAAAAGTAATGGCAAATTGCATATCTCGCTAAGCTTTTGATACGAGTAATGGGAAATTGTGAATTTCGTCAGGACTCTTGATATGAATAATGGAAAATTGGGTATTTTATCGAGGCTCGTGATATGAGTAATGGAAAGTTGTATACTTCGTCGGGGCTCGCTATGAAAGTAATGGGATTGGTAAGTTGCATACGAGAATTACAAATCGGTTCTTGATACCGAGTTTACTAGTAGTCGTATCATTTGTGACTGTAGCATGTTTTGTATGGATTGTGTGGAACACCTAGTGTAATTATATGACAATGTGAGGCAATGGTTATTTAAGGATTTATGATGTTATTATTTATACCTTGATGATGTTATTTGGATTGGGTGAGAACTTGTTTGGTTAATTGATGTTATTTGTGATTGATGTTAGCTCACCCTTTCTTTTGTTATGTTTGTGCGATGAACGTATAATTTGTGTTTTACGTGAGCAGTAGATGATACAGGTGCCATTTGAAGCCTTAATGATGAGAGATGCGCTGGGAAAAGCTTTGGGATTTTATTTGGATAACTTTTGTAAAAGTTTTTGGAAATTGTTTTAAGTTGAGTTTTGGAATTTTTGTTTTACGATTTTAGTTTTATAATATTAAAGATTGAGATTAATTTATAAATATTTTTGCAAGAATTTTTATTTGAATGAATTTGGTAGGTATTATGAATGGGAAGTTTTAAATTTTCCCATGTTAATAGGATGGTATCAGATGTGTATGAAATGATTTTAATTGAATTTAAACTATACCAAGTAACATCTGGACGCGATGTTACAGATGTCACGTTCAACTTCTAATTGGCTAGCTTTGTGAGTGTGACCCATAGGAAAAAGGGAGTGTGTAAAATAGAACTAGGGTTGTATTTAGCTATGTGTATATTTTTCCCTTTCTACTTTTGGCCTTATTTTGTAGCTTGGAATTTATTTTCACACTTTGAATGAATCAAAACTTAACTTCAGTTGCATAAAAAACATTAGAACATCCAAAAATATTTCATGCAACTAAAAAACACTTTTTAAGACATTTTTATCGCACAAGCTCAATAAGTCAAATTATCACAATTCCTAACTAAATTAATCTTTTAAGCATAATTCATAATTAAAGCTTAAATGAGAGCATAAATATGCATTCGTCGTCATATAAGAAAAGCAATTTCTAAGCATATAACAACTCGACATTACAATACACAAGTTCAAGAGAGAACGTTCCCCAAGATATACCTAGTTTGGAGAAAGTTCAACGACACTCGAGACTTTAAACTAGATGAAAGCTTGCACCTAATTGAGACAGACCATATCACATTACAAACTTCCTTCAAAACAAAGGCTACAAACTAGGAGAACTTAATGAAAAGTTATCACTGAGGTCACATCAAGAAAAACCTCAAGGGAAATAAGTACAAGACAAATGTCCACTAATAGAACGCCTACTAATGAAAAGCCGAAGACCCCACCTGCCTAAGACGACAACCTAGCGAAAGCTCAATAATGCCCACCAAGTTAAAGTAGAATACCAAGGGCGATGACATTGATAAAACCATGCCCCCTCTTTCCATAATCACATATCCTTTTTTTCCAATAGACAAAGCAAACATCTATTCTTAAAAGGGCTTAATTAGTGATTTATTCCTTTAATTTGTTGGTTTGGTTCATTTTGGTCCCCTTATTATATTCTTGGGATCAATTTAGTCCTCCAATTTAGTCCTCCAACTTTTCAAAAATTGTTTAAAAGGGTTTTATTTTCTTAAAAAAAAATCAATTTAGTCTCTCTACTTAAAATTTTGATTCAATTTAGTCCTCCTAGTTTTTAAAAGGTTAAATCATTCCATTGGTCCCCTTCTTTTTATTTATCTTAATTTGGTCCAAATTTTGAGAAATTTGTTTCAATTAGTTACTTTCCGTTAGTAATAGACTATGTGTCACATGTCTGCTCGTAGTTTTTATAATTTTTTTTTTATTTTTTTATTTTTTATAATTAAAAAGAATTGTCACGTGTCAAGCTGACGTTGTGCCATGTGGCAGAGGTAGTGTGATGTGGTAGTGGCAGTGCCACATGTCACTATTGAATGTGAAAATTCTCAATTTAGTTCTTATATTTGTCATTTTGTCTCAATTTGGTCAAATTATTTTAAAACTGAAACAATTTCATCCCTATCCAAATTGAGACCAAATTTAATTTTTATATAAACTTTACAATTGTATTTTTATTATAATTGATATTTTTAACCAAATTAAGTTTATTTAAAGTTATATTTTGCATTGAACTTTATATAAATTTTGTTTTAAATATTTATATATCTATAATTTATAGATAAATATTAAAGTTGCTTTAAAAATAACAACTTTATAAATTCAAATACAATTAGTGATTTAGTCTTGTAATTTGTTGTTTGGTTTATTTTGGTGTCCTTATTATTTTTGGGTTCAATTTAGTTTTCTAATTTTTTAAAAAGGTTCAATTTAGTGTTCCAATTGTTTAAAAAGTTCAAAATGAAGGACCAAAAACCTTTTTAAAAAGTTAAAGGATATAATAAAACCAAAAAATAATAATTTGATGGAAATGAACCAAACAAACAAATTAAAGTATTAAATAATTAATTAAACCCTTTTCTAATTTAATAACCTTTTTTTTATCATCATTTAATAAACTATTATGATAGCGGTTGTCACGATGGACATTGTGTTTTTATGCTAGAAACATTTTACGTTGTTTTCTTGCATAAGCCTTATTGCTTTGCTTAGTTGGTAGAGTAGAGCGCAAGGTTCTTAACCTTTTCTCTTGAATATTTTTACTATTGATTTTATAGTTTTTTCCTATTCTCTTGAATATTTTTACTTTGTTCTCTTGCTACTTATCATAAATTTTAGATAGAATTTCTTGAAATAGGAGATAATGGACATTTGTTAATTTTTTACCCTAAAATCTAAAGTGGATCTAATTTAAATTTTATAGTCCCTAATTTTTGTATAATTGTGGCCAAATTTTGAATGTGAAACTATTGTCTAGTTTTTGTACAATCGTCATCACTTTCATGTACAATATGATTATGATTCCAAGCAAAATTGCTATCGTAACTCCTATAATTAATGATGATTTAAGTCGTTGTTGTTAGTGTATAACTTGTAATGACATCGGAAAATTGTTGTTACATATCATAATATTTGTACTTTTAAAATATTTTAGGAATCACATTTGCATATTTACAAAACTTCATAGCTAAAATTGAATGTGGAATTGAATGATAACATTAAATGAATGTAATAAGCCCGTCTAGCTCAGTTGGTAGAGCGCAAGGCTCTTAACCTTGTGGTCGTGGGTTCGAGCCCCACGATGGGTGTTGATTTTATGTTTTTTTCCTAGTCTTTTGAATATTTTTACTTTGTTCGAGCTTGTCTAGTTTTTAATATTTGTACCTTTAAAATATGATAGGAATCATATTTGCATATTTACAAAACTTCATAGATAAAATTGAATGTGGAATTGAATGATAACATAAAATGAATATAGTAAGCCTGGGTTTTAGCCCCACGATGGGCGTTGATTTTATGTTTTTTTCCTAGTCTTTTTGAATATTTTTACTTTGTTCTCTTGCTACTTATCTTAAAGTTTGGACAAAATTTCTTTAAATAGGAGAAATAGACATTTGTATAATTGAGCCAAAATTTGAATGTGAAACTATTGTCTAGTTTTTGTTCGATGACATCAAAAAATTATTGTTACATATCACAATATTTGTACCTTTAAAATATTATAGGAATCATATTTGCATAGTTACAAAACTTCATAGCTAAAATGTGGAATTGAATGATAACATAAAATGAATTTAGTAAGCTCGTCTAGCTCAGTTGGTAGAGCGCAAGGCTTTTAACCTAGTGGTCATGGGTTCGAGCTTGTCTAGTTTTTGTTCATCTGACATCAGAAAATTGTTGTTACATATCATAATATTTGTACCTTTAAAATATGATAGGAATCATATTTGCATATTTACAAAACTTCATAGATAAAATTGAATGTGGAATTGAATGATAACATAAAATGAATATAGTAAGCCTAGGTTTTAGCCCCACGATGGGCGTTGATTTTATGTTTTTTTCCTAGTCTTTTGAATATTTTTACTTTGTTCTCTTGCTACTTATCTTAAAGTTTGGACAAAATTTCTTTAAATAGGAGAAATAGACATTTGTATAATTGAGCCAAAATTTGAATGTGAAACTATTGTCTAGTTTTTGTTCGATGACATCAGAAAATTGTTGATACATATCATAATCTTTGTACCTTTAAAATATTATAGGAATCATATTTGCATATTTACAAAACTTCATAGCTAAAATGTGGAATTGAATGATAACATAAAATGAATATAGTAAGCCCGTCTAGCTTAGTTGGTAGAGCGCAAGGCTTTTAACTTAGTGGACGTGGGTTCGAGCTTGTCTAGTTTTTGTTCAGTGTCATCAGAAAATTGTTGTTACATATCATAATATTTGTACCTTTAAAATATTTTAGGAATCATATTTGCATATTTACAAAACTTCATAGCTAAAATTGAATGATAACATAAAATGAATATAGTAAACTTGTCTAGCTCAGTTGGTAAAGCATAAGGTTCTTAACCTTGTGGTTGTGGGTTCGAGCCCCATGATATGTTCTCTTGGATATTTTTACTTTGTTATCTTGCTACCTATCTTAAAGTTTAGGCAAAATTTCTTTAAATAGGAGAAGATAATAGACATTTGTATAATCTTTTTACACTAAAATCTAAAGAGGTTCTAATTTAAATTCTATAATCCCTTATTCTTGTATAATTGAGGCCAAATTTTGAATGTGAAACTATTATCTAGTTTTTGTACAATTGTCGTCACTTTCATGTACAACATGATTATGATTCCAAGCAAAATTTCTATCTTAACTCCTATAATTAACGATGATTTGAGTCGTTGTTGTTAGTGTATAACTTGTAATGACAAATTGAGAAATTCGTATGATAATATTTGTATCTTTAAAATATTTTAAGAATCACATTTGCATATTTACAAATCTTTATAGTTAAAATTGAATGTGGAATTGAATGATAACATTAATTCTCTTGTATCACATGTGATGTGAGAATGAGCTTGTTGTGCTAATGTTTGCAAAGCCTTGCTGCTAGATATATAAACCCTTGTAAATCATTGTTTGGTTAAACTTATCAAAATAACTTAATTATTCTAGTCTCATTTTATAAGAAAAAATGCCTCGGCTATATCTAAAGAATCATATTTGCTTACCACAGTCAGCCTTATGATTCTTAAAATATTGAACATCATATATAGAGTTAGGATCACAAAAATAAATATTTGCTTACCTTAATAATTTTTTGTTCCCATTTCAAGTACATCTTGTAGTATTAAAAAACATATATATTTTAATAGAAGTCTTTATTTTTCAAATTTTTCAAGGTACACATTTTTAACATCAGTTAAAATTAGGGTAAAGAAAAGACAAATTTTATCTTTGTCCTTTGTGAAAATTCTTTATTGAATTTTAAGTAATATTTAAAATAATATTAATTTACTTTTTTAATATAATTTATCATATAAATATAACTTCATGGATTGATTTGAAAGCGTATAAAAGAAATGGAGAGGAACTTGGCTCAACCATAATTTCTTGGTTAAATAAAAAACTTTCAAAGAAAGTGTAAAATTATCCACAACTTACTTATAGAACCAATATCATAAAATTTATAACCCAAAAATGAAGAAGTTATAATGGAAAACTACTTATTTTGATCAATATGACACTATTGTCTTGGAAGCTTATAAGAAAATTTTATTCATAAGTTCTTTGAAATTGAAACAAAGAAGTAAATTTTCACTAATAACTAATACTCACAAAGAAGTAATATGGATATCAAATCTAATGGTAAGGTGTTGGGTATTAGGCTCCCTTCAGTGGCGAATGATTTTGGAGGTAGGGAGGGGCCCTGGCCCCCCCAAATTTTGAAAATTTTTTAATTATATATATATATTATTCTTTTTGGAAATTTATTAAAATTTTTAATTGTAAATATTATATTTTAAGAATTGATCAAAATTAAAAGTCTGTTAACCTTGTATCTGATGAGAGCATGTGGATTATTGATAGTGGTGCTACACTGCATGTTACACCTAGGAAGGAGTTCTTCACATCTTACACTTCTGGTGATTTTGGAGTGTTGAAAATGGGTAATGATGGTGAGTCTAAAGTGATTGGTGTTGGTGATGTTTGCCTGCAAACCAACATGGGAGTGCAGTTGTTGCTTAAAGGAGTCAAACATACTCCGGATGTCCGTTTTAATTTAATCTCTGTGCAGTTGCTTGATGATTGTGGTTATGACAATCACTTTGGTTCTAGTAAATGGAAGCTCACTAAAGGTAACTTGGTTATGGCCAGAGGGGAGAAACAATCTAAATTGTACTGGACTAAAGCTTTGGTTGCTAAAGACAATGTGAATGCTATATATATGGAGGCATCTTTGTGGCACCAGAGGCTTGGTCATATAAGTGAGAAAGGGCTTAACTACTTAGCTAAAAAGGATGTGCTTATGGGATTGAGGAATGCAAAATTGGAGAAATGTTCTCATTGCATGGCTGGTAAACAAACCCGAGTATCTTTTAAGAAGTATCCTCCCTCAAGGAAGTCAGAATTGCTTGAATTGGTGCATTCTGATGTTTGTGGCCCATTAAAGGTAAAGTCATTTAGTGGTTGAGAGGCAATTAGGCAAAAAGATGAAATGCATCCGTAGTGATAATGGTGGTGAGTACCATGGACCTTTTGGTGTTTATTGCAGGCAGCATGGTATTAGACACGACAAAACTCCTCCTAAAACTCCTCAGTTGAATGGTCTAGCAGAGAGGATGAATAGGACCTTGGTTGAAAGGGTTACATGTATGCTTTCGGAAGCAAAGTTGCCTAAGCACTTTTGGGGAGAGGCATTGCTTGTTAATCTCAGTCCCATAGTTGCTTTGAATACTGAGGTGCCAGATAAAATTTGGTTTTGTAAGAATGTTAGCTATGATCATTTCGTGTCTTTGGTTGCAGGGCATTTGTTCATATTCCTAAGGATGTAAGATCCAAATTAGATAAAAAGACAAGGCAATGCATCTTTATTGGCTATGGTGAGGATGAATTTGGCTACAAGTTTTATGATCTTGTTGAGAAGAAGCTTGTTAGAAGCCGTGATGTACAATTCATGGAAGACCAGACCATTGAAGACATTTATAAGGTGGAGAAGACCACACCCGAGAAAGATAGTAATATCACCGATGGTAATCGAATGAGGTTGCCCGCTCACAATTTGGAGAATGTTGAAACGGAAGCTCAAGACAATGAGCAACATGGTGATGTTGATGATCAACAGGTTGGAAGTGGAATAGAGGTTCCAATTGACGATGCTCAAGAGGAACATGGTGATGATGATCTTGGTGATATACCTGAATCACCTCAAGTCCAACTCAGGAGGTCTGATAGACAGAAACAACCTTCTACAAGGTATTCTTGTGTTGAGTACATAACCTTGACTGACGGTGGAGAACCTAAGTGTTTTGAAGAGGATTTTGATGGTGAAGAGAAGAAACAGTGGTTGGATGCAATGCAAGATGAGATGAAATCTTTGCATGACAATCACACTTACGACTTGGTGAAATTGCCTAAGGGCAAAAGGGCATTGGAAACTAGGTGGATTTTCAGGGTGAAACAAGATTCAAATTCTACGCTTCCAAGGTACAAGGCCAGATTAGTGGTGAAAGGTTTCAGACAGAAAAAGGATGTTGATAATGAGATTTTCTCACCTGTGGTGAAAATGTCATCCATCAGAACTGTGATAAGTTTAGCTGCTACTCTTGATTTGGAGGTTGAGCAGATGGATGTGAAGACAACTTTCCTTCATGGTAATTTGGAGGAAGAGATATACATGAAGCAACCTGGTGGTTTTCTTGTTAAAGGTAAGGAAGATTATGTGTGTAGGCTAAGGAAGAGTCTATACGGTTTGAAGCAGGCTCCAAGGCAGTGGTATAAAAAGTTTGAGTCCTTTATGTGTGAGCAAGGTTACAAGAAGACTACTTATGATCATTGTGTCTTTGTTAAAATTTTTTCTAATGATGACTTTATTATCCTGTTATTATATGTTGATGACATGCTTATTGTTGGGAAAGATATTTCCAGAATTGATAGGTTAAAGAAGACACTTGGCGAGTCTTTTGTCATGAAAGACTTGGGAGCTGCTAAAAGGATTCTTGGCATACATATCTCACGTGATAGGAGAGAAAAGAATATTTATCTATCACAAGAGCAATACATTAGGAAGGTGTTGTAGAGATTCCAGATGGAAAATGCTAAAGCTGTGAGTACTCCTCTTGCTACTCATTTTAAATTGAGTGTCAAACAGAGTCCTTCAAATGAAGTTGAGAAGACCAATATGAGTAGAGTTCCTTATGCATCTGCGGTGGGCAGTTTGATGTATGTGATGGTGTGTACAAGACCAGATATTGCACATGTTGTTGGTACAGTTAGTCGATTTTTGTCAAACCCAGGTAGAGAGCATTGGAATGCTGTGAAATGGATTTTGAGGTATCTTCATGGTACAGTTGATATGAAGCTTTGTTTTGGAGGTGATAAACCTACTTTGATGGGTTACTCAGACTCAGATATGGCTGGGGATATTGATTCCAGAAAGTCCACTTCGGGCTATTTGATAAAGATTGCAGGGGGAGCTATGGCTTGGCAATCAAGACTACAGAGGTGTGTAGCGTTGTCTACTACAGAGGCAGAGTTCATTGTTATTACTGAAGCATGCAAGGAGTTGTTATGGTTGAAGAAATTCTTGCAGGAGCTTGGTTTTAGGCAAGATAACTATTCATTATTCGTTGATAGCCAAAGTGCTATCCATCTTGGTAAGAATCCAACTTTTCATTCTAGATCCAAACATATTAATGTGAGGTATCATTGGATACGTGATGCTTTGGATGCTAAGTTGTTGGAGTTGGAAAAGGTTCATATAGATGATAATGGTGCTGATATGATGACTAAAGCATTGCCAAGAGGAAAGTTTGAAGTTTGTTGTGAGATCGTTGGTTTGGCGGTTATCTCCACATAGTTGTGAGAGGGAGATTTGTTGGGTATTGGGCTCCCTTCCTATATGGAGAAAAGGCCCAAAATTTGAGAAGCCCATGTCTCACTTAACCTAGTGGAGAGGAGGCTATAAAATAAAGAGAGAGGCAGAACAATAGAGTCAGAACACACTGAAAGCCCACACATAGAGGAAGAGGTAGAGGGAAAATTCTGTTCACGTTTTTCACAAAGCTGTCACAGTAGAATCGGTGCTGTGGATTTGTTCATCGTTGGATCAGGCTGAAATTTTTACAGCAGGTTTGGAACTCATTGCTCTTCATTCTGACCGGTCGGATCTTTGATACGAGGTCTGAGTTGGGAGATATTAATTTCACACTGCAGCATTGATTTGTAGAGGTTTTCCTCTCTTGTTCTTCTCTATTTGAAAGCTTTGTTGCTTTGTTATTTGGTTGGGTGTTAGCACTAATTTGTGCTATTGATTGAGACTCTTTTGTACTCTTGTTGATCATAGTGAAGCTATTTCTTTGGTCTGGACGACTCGTGATTTTTACCCTTGATTTGAGCAATTTTCCACGATAAAAATCTTAGTGCCTTTATTTGTGCTTTTGGTGATTTATTATTGTTGCTCATAAAAAAGTACAATATTAAAAGATATTAAATAATAAAACGGTCTATATTCGTTATCCTAATCCTTCTAATATATTTTTGTTTTTATCACTTAAATTTTTTACATCATTGGAAATTCCATATCAGAATATGTAGTGTTTGTAATAATTAACAGATATAAATAATTATTCATTTTAAATATCAGCCAATGAAAGTCGACAAACAAAGTCCCCTCTACCTTCATAAACTTTTTTACTCATGGATATAATAATTATTGAATTTGACGGGTTATATTACATGAACAATTGAATGGTATTTTTGGCATTACAATAAGGCATTTAGTACCTGCAAACCATTATTTTTGCACCATCCAATTAGTCACTATTTTAAAGAAATAAATTTGTTTACTAATTCAATCACCGATCATGACTACCGTATTTTGTCACTAATTTGAGTCAAGTTTTATCATTTTTTTAATGGTGAGATAGATATCTTTCATCTTTATTTTGTATTGATTTGTTAGGATTTGATTGAAATATAACGATTAAATAAAATAATAATCCAATTATATGAATATCAGAGGTAATAATTAATTGTACCAAAAACATATATGAACGGGGAATTTAGAATTATATTTTAAAAATTAATTATCTTTAAGGATAAAGATTTTCCTCCGTCTCTTCTCTTGTCATTATCTTCTTTATAGGTAATTAACTTTTACCATAGATTTAAAAATAATAATTAATGTCACAAATAAACCGAATAATTGGATTTAGGTTTCAAAAAATTAAATAATCTTAATCATAAAGATTTCTTTTTTCCTTATCATCTTTATCTTTGTCTGTGATACATCCCGTAATATATTTGCAATTAATCATTTATTATATCAAGAAAACTGAATTGAAAATTTAGATAAACTGAATATTTAAGATTTGGAATTAGATTTTCGATCTTAAATTATCTTTAACATACAGTAAATATTTCCTCTTTCCTTAATTAAAGTTTGATCTTTATAAATAGGCCATCTTACATTAGATTTACAAACAACACAATGCTTAGAAATTTCTGAAATTTCTTTTGCTGTCACCAAATACATTTTCTGCCAGCATTCAACATTGTTTGTCTTTCTTTATAATTTTCTTGATCACATCTTCTATTTGGTTTTGAAGAAATAGAAGATCTTTGAGGGTTTAATATGAATACACCAGTAGTAAGAGGAGGCTCCAGAAGATCTATAGTGCATCACTCTAATAATTTCACTAGAGAAAGGAGAAGGCACCACAATAGAATCATTCAACAAGCAATTCTTCCATCATATAGAATTCCAACAACATATCATTCAAGAAGATCTTCAATGCCCATACAAAATAATCTTCATCCTCCGGCCTTTCGTGTAATGTGTCATTCTCTTTACTTTTGGTAATTTCTAGTTCTTAAAAGCCTACTTTCTTTCTCACTTATTATTCTTTTTTCTTATGTAGGAATTTCCTCCATTGGATGACCCTCAGAGTGATATCCTCATGAACATTGTAGACATGTCATATCAGGCATTCTCTCGTCCTATGCATGAACCTTCTTCGCTGGTTGATCCTCAAAGTGATATGAGCATGGACATTGACAACTTGTCATATGAGGCAAGTACTCTATGTATAATTTGATATATTTTTCTAAGAATAGTAAAATCTTAGTGACTATGAAAAATTTTAAATTGCTAACTATTCAAAATTGGACAACAGGAGCTTCTTGAGTTAGGTGAACGAAATGGGAATGACAACTTAGAAAAGGGTTTGCTAAAAGACATTACTGGAAGACAATTGCGGACAAAAATGTTTCTATTACCTAATGACTTGGAGGAGTCAACTTCTGAAAAATGGGAGACTGATATTTGCATAATATGTCAGGTATCAAATATAGCAACGTGTATATTTTATAGAATTCTAGTTTATTTGTCTTTTTTATGTACTAGATTGAGCTTATTCATTCAAGTTTTACTCTTTCTCCTATTAATTGGAATGTTTGTGCATGATTTCACAGGATGAATATAAGAACAGAGAGGAGATTGGAATTCTTCAATGCGGACATGAATACCATGCAAATTGTATAAGAAGATGGTTACATGAGAAAAATATTTGTCCTATCTGCAAATCAAAAGCATTGAATATTGAATAGAAGCTGAAACTAAAATCACATAATTTATTTATTTCAATGAATTCATATTTTTGTTATTATTGTTATGGTGAAAAACTTAATATTTACGGTTTTTATGATCATTGTTATTATTATATTGTTGTTTAAAATTTAATTACATTCTTGATTTTTTTTTCTTAATTTTCTGTTGAATGTCTTTATCTATAAGTGCATGATAAAAATAATTGTTTATATCGGTGACAATTTTTTTATAGTCTTAATTAGTTTAATGTGCAAAGTTTTATAAATAGAATTATAATCAAATCAGTTTGTAGGAAACAAATGGACATTATTTAGCTTTTTGATCAAGAAGTTTCTTTCTTAATTCTTGAAGTACATTTTTTTTAAACAATTGGAATTAGAATTATACAGTATTTTTGAAATTGCAAATTTTAGCTTTCGATTTGCGTTAGGGGATGAATATGGGATGAGACTTTCACTTTTCTTTTTCCTCGTTCAGAATCCTTGTGGAAGGTTGTTGAAGCTTTTATAATATTTATTTCGCAAGTTGAAATTTACTATATATAACTATTAGCCTGTTTGATAAAATAAAATAGTTATTAAAATGATAAATGGATATTTTTTATTATCATAAAAAACTTTAAATTATTGAAAAAATATAAGTTTTATATACGTTGAGTGGAAAGAATATATTACAAATTTAAAAGAACTTTTCAAATTTTAAGGTCTAAGTGTGTACTGATATAAGTAATGAAAACCTTTTTCTTTTATTGGTTGGAGTAAATTACGTCTAGTTCATTCTTTTTATGACTGATTATATCGAAAAGATATAATCTTTATTTATCATTACACATTATTGTGAAAAGAAAATCAAAAACTTAAAGAAAACCAAATTTTAAACTTAATCTTTTACAAATATTAGAATATATATAAAAAAGGAAAAACTTAAGATTAGTTATTATTAATCTTCAAATCATTCTATATTTAATTAATTTAGTACCAGTAACATTCGATTAAAATGATATTATACAGTAAATTCATTTGTCTGCGCTAACATCTTCAGAAAATATTGCAGTATTATTGTTAATATTTTCTATAGTAACGTTTTTATTAGAATAGACATAGTAACAGTTTAAAAAATTATAACTAAACAAAATAAACAAATGTTACTAAATCCTAAGGGGGGGAGCTATTAATGCGTGGGCGACTTAATAAATTTGGGAGCCCCAAACAAACTTAAAAATTAAAACATTTTATTTAAATTTTATTTTTTAAATTTTTTTATGCAAAATTATTTATTAAATTATCATAATTAATTTCATTAAACATTTTTTCTTAATATATAATAGGATTAATCAGTTAAATCTTTACTGAGACACTATTGATCTTAAATAAATTTTTATTATTTTTAGCTTTGATAGCTGAGACCAACACTGGAATTGTTAACATTATTCTATAAGTTATATATGCATTTGAAACAAAAATTATTCTTTTTATATAATTAAGAATGTCAATTGGCTTATCATTTTCCAAACCTATAATTTTCTTTAAGATATATTTAATCATGAAATTAAATAAAATTCATCAATATTCAACAAATTATCATGTTTTAAAGAATTTTCAAGATTTAAGCATTTTTCTTTCAAAAATGAAATATCTACACATCGTAATACACATATATTTGCTCTTTTTTGTCAACAGTTCTTTTTTGTTATGCAATTAAAGCCTCAATTCTTCTTTTCTTTTAAATTTTTGAATAACCTGATTTAAATTTTCTAGTTAACATATCTATATATTTTGATATGAAATAGAAAATGATAATATATAAAACACTATTAAAGATAAATATATAAAACAAATGAATTAAAACAATAAAATATGGTTCTAGTTGTCAATAAAATAAACTCAATAGTAGACTTGTAGTATCTTGAAGTCTCAAGTCTCTTTTTCGTTCTTAAATCTCAACTTTTTCACAAACATGCAAAGTTGTTTATTTTAAGGTTAATCATTAATATAAAAAAAATATTGCTCTTCTCAACTCGATAGTAAGTCTTTTTTTTTTCCTAAACTTGAATTATCTTTCTACAAAAAACTCAACTTTGAATTAGGCTCCAATTAATCTATTATCCATCAAAAGACTAAATCATACTCTAATTAATAGTTTTGTAAAAAAATTCAGTTCTTCTTCGAGATATATGCAAAAAAAAAAAACCTCTCAAAACCCGTAAATCTAAAAAGATCGAAATACAAAACTAGACAAAAGAAACACATTTCTAATCATAATACAAATCCAAAATAGAATAAAATACAATAACAAAGAAAAAAAACATACTAAAACTAGAATTATCTTTCTCGAGAAAAATATACTAAAATTTTCCATTCACGAAAAGGACTATTTTAGATATCAATAATCTTTAGTTTATAAATTAATATCTAAATTGATCATTAAAATAATTATTTTTTTTCTCTAAATTTAGTTACTTTATATATATATATATATATATATATATATATATATATATATATATATATATATATATATATATATATATATATTTTCTTGTAGTTTTGTTTAAATTCATCCGTTTGACAGATTAGGTGGAATAGACCAAAGCAGTCTATCACGTTGTAAACTCTTTCTACATAGTGCAACCTACTTCATCACTCCTACTCCCTAGAAATAGAACAACATGATGATGTTTTTTTTTTAAATTTATTTACTTTTAATATTATTATGATTATAATATTTATTAGTATTAATTTTATCACATGCAAAATAATTCATGCTTTAGTTTAAGTGACCGGGGTCCTCGTTCTAAATGATCATTCTCTTATTTGAGCGCATCCAAGCTCACATAAACAGAGATGCAACCGCATCTGCCTTGTGCTTTTAAAGCAACACTTTTGCTTAAACGATTATTGTCTCGCTTCAAGTCATGTGTGTTTATCCACATGCGAAATTGTTATGTCCAGTTATTAAACATTTTTTTGAAAAAAAAAAAAGCCATATGAGAATATATTTAGTGTCACATATAATTAGAAAGTGATATTTACCGTGACAAAAAAGTTGTGCTCTGTAGTGTTTGAAGTCATTATAGAGAGAGAAAAAAAAGAAATTGAGAAACAAAACTTGAAAATTATAAAAAACAAATGAAAGAGAGAAAGTCAGTTTTGATGATTATTTTCAAGAGGATACATAAATAAATAAACAAATCAGAAGACAATAAATAAACTTTATTTAAGTATTAAAGTGTTGGGAATAGTCTAAATATGAGTCAAAATTTTACATAGGATAGAAAAGAAAAAATTAAATACTATATAGGAGAAAAAACCCATGAAAATATTGTCTTAGGATTTTTGGTTAAAGGTGGTGTCAAATATTTTATATGTTTAAGACCAATGTCATATATATAGAATCACAATCTCTCGATGACTATAACATCATATATATATATATATATATATATATATATATATATATATATATATATAAAAAATATATATAAACCCCGAAGAATATATTAAAAAAAGTAAAATGTGTACTGAAAAAGTCTTATTCATATGTAGTTATGAAAAAATTACACATGTATTATAGATTCTAAATAAAAACACCTAATGCAAAACAATATAAAAGAATTTAAAAGTTCATCTATCTAAGTATATATACCAAACTAAAAACTACTATTAATTCGTGTAAATTTTCTTTTGCACACGTATTCGAAACTGATTTATTCAAACCTCATAAATTCAAATAAACAGTAAACTTGAAAATAAAAATGAAGAATTACACTCCCAGTAAAAACTACCATATTCTTTTATTACTTTCACTCTCTTAAAATCGTTACACTTTCTTATAACACAATTCACAACTCTTTTCATCATTACTTTCACTTCATACACTACTCTCTATCATAATATAACTTTCCTCAAATGAGTTTAAGAATACCATAAAAAGATTTCATAATTTATAAATAAAATCATTTCATTACCTTAGCATGTCTTACTCTTCATATTATACACATTTATCGTTCTTAAAACACATATTTTAATATCAAGATCAACCCAAGACCACAACACTACATAAGAACCTACTAACTCATCAAATAAGAATACCCTTCATAAAAGAGAAACCTAAAGTATAACACCAACATGAGAAATTAATTGGTATAACTACCACTACAAGAATTTTACTTATTTTCGGCGAAATATTACCGACGGATCCATTTCCATCGCAAATAGTTGATTATCGACGGATTTATCGATGAATATCGTCGTCGAATTTACCGACGAATATGTCCGTCGGTGATCCGTTAATAAATGGTATGAGAAAACTATTTCGTCGGTAATTGTGTCGATAAAAGTGTTAAACCCTTATCGACGGATTGTGCCGTCGGTAAATCCTTCGGTAAAGGCCTCAACAAAATGACTTAAACATTTCAGATTTCATTTTCCCCACTTCATTTTCCCCGCAACACTCACTCTGAACCCTCATCCGCCGAACACCTTTCATTGTCATCCATTGCCATCGCGACGACGGTCTGGCACCGCGACGAGGGTTTGCTACCAGAGATTTGAGAGGAAGGACGGTGTCCCCGCGCAACCGCTACTGAGGGTGTCCATTTCGACTAGACCGTCACGGTGTCGCCGCTGCCATTGTTCTATTGTCGTGACATTGGCGGAGAAAATTCCGGTGAGTAGGATTTGATTCTCTTCTTTTCGCCATCTCATCCCTCTATTATTAATTTCGTGTTTTTGTTTGTGTGATGAACATTGAGGCTGTGAGGGATGATCGTTGTTTCATAGTGCCACAGTTTTTGGGATAACTCTTGGCACGATAGAGGCTGCTAAATTGGTGATTGCACCATCGACGGAGGTTAGTGGAACTGATAATGTTAACTGTGGAGGAAGTGTTGGCAACTATATGTTTAGTTTATCCTGTGCTGTTATGATGCATCTGCTTTTCTGTCAATTTGTCCCTGAGCATTTGCATTTAAATATAACACTTGTGATTATTTGATGTTGTCATGAATTGGTGTTGTGCTTTCATTTGTTTAGTTGCGATTTGGCCAATGCTGTGATTAAATGCTATTGTGCTTTCCTTTGTTTGGGTCTGAATGGGAATTTGCACGATTCCAATTGCACGATTCTAGTTTATAAAATGGGCTTGGTTTGTTCAAGAGTGGTTCTTGAGGCAAATTGGGATTTAACTCGGGACATTGAACCAATAATCTGTATGGCAGCATTTATAGCTTGTGAAATTTGTTATTGAGTCTTGGGCTTAGTTTTTGTTTCCTTTTCTTTGTTATTTATCTAGCAGTGCAAAGGCCTAAGTTTGGGGGTGTGATAACTCCTAATTTTGTAGTAATTTTAGAGGCCAAGATTGTATTTGTGTAAGCTTTATAGAGTTCATTTGAGCATGCTACTTGCATTCCTTATCTTGGTGCAATGAAATCTATTTAAGTGAGGTTCTAATTCAGTTTCAATCTATTATTTCTTAAGCCTCATTGCATTCCTAATTCTCTTGCCAAATCCTTTAACACGGTTGTTTTAGCCTCTTATTACTTTGAGTGATTGTTACGTTAATTCTAATTAACTCCAGCCTTTGATTTTTGTACCTTAGTTTCTAAAACTAATTATAATTAACTCCAGCATTTGAATTATATTTCTTCTTCCTACCTTTCACGTTTAGGCTTTGGTTAATAGCAACCTATTCCTACACTAAGACTAATACTCATTCTAGTGGCTTCTTATATAAGCCCTAATGCAAAAATTAATATAGTGACAAGCTAATTAAGTAGTTATGAACTTTTGTTCTATTGAAGTTTGTATATGTTGTTTGTATTTCATTTCAATTTTTGCCTTTGCCTTTGATTCATGTTGTAATGGAAATTTGAAAACTTTATCATTTTATCTTGATTATGATAGGGGAGGAAAGGGTAAGGGTCAGGGAGGTTGTGGACCTAAATTGACAAGAGTTGTGAAGGATTCCCTTAAAAGGGTTGTATTTTTGTGAGGTATTTCTTTCCATTTGCCCTCAATTTTTACATTTCCTATATTCATGCATTATAATTTTTAATAGAGCATGCATGGCTGATTTTTGAGTTATAAATGTGATGAGTTGATGATCTTTACATGTAAAAAGACATAAAATTAAATACAAAGAAACTTGTTGCCTTAGTCACGTTGTATTTCGGGTTAAGGATGATGTTCTACTATTGGTTCATAGTCAAGAAGGTCAACCTTGCTTTCTTTCTCATCTTTAATTAACTATTGTATCAATATTAATTTTGTTTTGTGGTTTCATTCTTAGTCACTTTATGTGTTGTGTGGTTGGTTTAATTGGTAAAGTGGTTCAGTGGGTTTCCTTAAGGGTAGTTAGGTTTCTTTAGTCACTAGTATTTTGTTTTTTGTTGTTTTTTGAGGGCTTCCAAAACTAGTAATAGAATTAATGATGCATTCTACTCCTCATTTCTTAATTTATTTTGCTGGCCTTGAGGAAGTACCTTGTTGGTTGGTCTTAAAACAAAATTATTGAATGAATGATCCATTTTCTATTTTGAGTCTTATATACAGCCACTAAAACATTGCTTTGAATGTTTAATCATGCATACAAGTTAGGAATAGAAAAAGAATTTAAATTTGCGTACACTACTAAAAAAGTAATTATAGCAGAGTAACAGGCGAACCTCTTTTCTCAATTTCCTCTCATTCTTTTCTACTGCACTTTGTCCCTCTTATGTTATAACGTATCTTACCATTTAAGGTTTGTAAGATACGAAATAGAAATTGGTAATCAGAGGTTTTCTTTCATGTTGGACTTAAGTAGTAATAGGTTTATTACTTAAGCCCCATGTTCTTTGACTACCACAAAAGTAACATTGTCATTGTTTGCCTTCTCACAGAACATGGGTGAAGTTCCTAGCCACCGTCGTTGGGTGTATGACCGTTGTTACAATGGTAGGAGAGGCTTGAAGGAAACTTTTGTGACAGGAGTTGATCAGTTTATTCAGACTGCTCGACAATATAAATATTATGCTCTTGAGGGAGGGATTAGATGTCCCTGCTTAAGTGCGAATGTACTCATATTTTGAAAGACGAGGAAGTTAAAGTTCATTTATACAAAAAAGGGTTCATGCCAGATTATTGGATTTGGACATTTCACGGTGAAGAAGTGCCCTCTATTTATTCGGGTGAACATGACACACATTTACCTAGTTCAAGCACGGTGGATCATACCTTTGAGATGAATCAAATTATGTATATGCAAGAGATGTTGAGTAATGCTCTTGGCCAACATGATTCATTTGAAGAAGCAGACGGGAGTCATTTAGAAGAGTCTCCAAATGACTTCACTCAAAGATTTTACAATTTATTAGCAGATGCCAATGAACCTGTATTTGAAGGGGTTACAGAGTCTAAATTGTCAGTATGCATCAGACTTTTGTCCCTCAAATCCAACTGGAACATTCCCAACCAAGCATTGGACAACATTCCAAAACTCATTTTAGATCTAACACCACCAAATAATTCTTTGCCCAAGAATTACTATGAAGCAAAGAGATTAGTTTCAAAGTTGGGATTGGAGTCTAAGAAGATTAATTGTTGTATGAACGACTGTATGCTTTTCTATGACAATGATAATGGAAAAATGATGCATCTTTGCTCCAATGCAAATTTTGTGGACACCCTCGATATCATACACTCCATGGAGGCCAGAGGCAAAAAAACCAATTCCATTGAAGTCCATGTTCTACTTGCCTATAATTCCAAGACTACAAAGAATGTTTGCTTTAATGCAAACAGCACAACATATGACATGGCATGATGAGAACAAAATAGAAGGCATGCTACGTCATCCATCCGATGGACAAGCTTGGAAGCACTTTGATCGAAAGCATCCTTCCTTCGCCAATGATCCC
>Ga0209589_1002416_pt1 | contig 32366 bp, 28 predicted proteins | sample CowpeawhiteBW_FD_187525 | JGI IMG/M metagenome (GOLD analysis project Ga0209589, IMG submission 187525) | Root nodule microbial communities of legume samples collected from California USA - Cow pea white BW (SPAdes) (version 2) | ecosystem: Host-associated > Plants > Roots > Nodule | place: USA...
CCCATTAATCCCCCTTCATGTGTTTCTTGAATAAGGAGTTTTCTTTGTGAACCTTGGGGAATACAAATTTTTCCTTCTTTAAACAAATACCCCTCATTCACATAGAAACCTCCTTGAGGTCTTTCCATACACTCAGCATAAGTAGAGGAAAACTCAGAATCTTGATTATACATTTTTGAAATGTGATCAAATCCAAGAATTTGGGCTCCCAATTTTGAAAACAAAGTGTGCCTTCTAGACAAGGCATCAGCCACCACATTACTTTTGCCCTTCTTGTATTTTATCACATAAGGAAATTGTTTCAAGAATTCCATCCACTTAGCATGTCTTTTATTCAGCTTGTGTTGGCCCTTCAAATATTTTAGCGACTCATGATCACTATGAATGACAAACTCTTTGGACACAAGGTAGTGTTCCCAAGTTTGTAGGGCCCTAACTAAGGCATATAATTCCTTATCATAGGTGGGATAGTTGAGGGAGGCACCATGAAGTTTTTTACTGAAATAGGCAATTGGATGCCTTCCTTGCAACAACACAACACCTGTTCCTACACCGGATGCATCACACTCTAGCTCAAAGGTTTTTGAAAAGTTTGGTAAAGCTAGAATGGGTGCATTGGTGAGCTTTTCCTTGAGTTGCTGAAAAACAGACTCTTGTTTTTCACCCCAATTAAAAGATACATATTTCTTGACAAGTTCATTAATGGGTGAAGCCAAAGTAGAGAAGTTAGGAACAAACCTTCTATAAAAGCTTGCCAAACCATGGAAGCTCTTAACCTCTCCAACATTTTTAGGAGTGGGCCATTCTTGGATGGCCTTTATTTTTGTAGGGTCAACATGGACCCCATTTTTATTTAGTACAAAACCTAAGAAAATAACACTATCTACACAAAAAGTGCATTTCTCTTTATTTGCAGACAAACTATTTACCCTAAGGATGGTAAGGACAGACCTCAGATGGTCTATGTGCTCATGTAAGCTCTTGCTATAGATCAAAATGTCATTAAAGTAGACAACCACAAACTTTCCTATGCACTCTCTAAGAACGTGATTCATTAGCCTCATTAATGTGCTAGGTGCATTAGTAAGCCCAAAGGGCATCACCAACCACTCATATAATCCAAATTTGGTCTTAAAAGCGGTTTTCCACTCATCACCTTCTTTGATTCTTATTTGGTGATAAACACTCTTTAGATCAATTTTAGAAAACATGATGGACCCATGCAATTCATCAAGCATGTCATCAAGCCTAGGAATGGGATGCCTATATTTAATGGTGATGTTATTTATGGCTCTACAATCACAACACATTCTCCATTTCCCATCCTTTTTAGGTACTAACAAAACAGGCACAACACAAGGGCTAAGGCTCTTTTGAACCCAACCCTTCTCCAACAACTCTTGGACTTGAGACTCTATCTCCTTTGTTTCTTGAGGATTTGTCCTATAGGCTGGTCTATTTGGTAGACTAGCCCCAGGCACTAAATCTATTTGATGTTCAATTCCTCTAAAGGGAGGAAGCCCAATAGGCCCTTCCTTAGGGAATATATCCTCAAACTCTTTCAAAAGATTTTCAATTTTAGGAGGTAGATTCTTAAGCTCAAGAACTGTGGCAGTACATGTGAGTGTTCCTTTACATAGCAGGAGGCATGAAGGTTGTTCAACATTGAGAACTTGATTTAAAGATTTCATAGTTAAAATGTTCTCATTTTGAATGACCTTGGGAGAAGGAACACCAATCTCTCCTGCCTCAGATTCATCTTTATTCAAGTCTTTGTGCACCAAAAATCCAGCCCTTGACTCCTTCCAACTTGCTTCTAATCTTCTGAAATTGTTCTCCAATTCACTCTCAATCTCCACTTTTCGGTGCAGCAGAGTTATGGCTCCTTAGAGTCCTCATTTCTCACTAAATTTGCCTTTACCCCCAGTTTCAAGCCTAGTTTTATTTGCCATAATGACTAAAACGAAATTTGCCATTAAGCTAGGCATAATTATCATTCAATGGTTGTTTTACACTTCTTTTCTCAGCCTCCTTAGTTTCTCTCACACAGCTAGGGTTCTTTTGTCCCTTCAATTTCATGCCAAAAATAAATTTGGCAAAGGGAAAGTTTAATTTGGTTCTACCAAGGATCGGACCCCTAACCATGCCATTGCCAAATCCGATTCATGTTTCTTGATAATTTATATAATTCTATGATTATATTATCACTCATCATGATCCAGTACATATTTAAAATAATAATAAATTAAATAGCACATAAATGGCATACATAGGATTTGAACCAAAGTCCTCTCACACAATCAAGTACTCTCAACCATTTGAGCTAGTACTTTTCCACATCATACATGTCAGAATAAATTGCCATAAAAGCTCCACTACCCGTATTTATTAAATAATTAATTATTTATTTATTTAAATTTCACGGGTCTTACAACTTTTGTACATCTTTGTAAAGCTATGGAAGGAGGTAGGCTACTCTATGCTCTTATTGTATAATCATCATGAGCAGCTAAGTTCTTCTCTAGTTGGGATTGAATGTAACCTTTAAACTCTCTCTACACTACACTTGATTATATATTTATTGTGTTCTTGTTCTATGTGTTAGTTTCTTGATTTGTATTGATTGCTTTGGTGGCTTGGCCAATCATCCTACCTCATCAGCACTTGATGTAGAGACATCTGGTCTAATGTTTAGATCCAAATAGATATCCTAATGCTTGGCATATACCAGACATGGATATGCGACTTTAGTTGGTTTAAAGAGTCGTGTTCTTAATGCAAGGGTTCCTCCACCTAAATGGGGACATCATGTGTCTGACACCCTTAGATTCTAATGCTCAAACATGAGGTTAGATCTACACGTAAGCGTGCTTCCAAGACCACTAAAATAAAGAACATAATTTATTGATAATCAAGAGTAGTACAGTTGAGTTAAGAAGTCAAGTTCAATTCCAACACCTTAATCAACATCACTTCTCTCAAATTTAGTTTTAATATATTTGCAACAATACCAAACCAATACTTTGATTACTATTTCATTGTCAAAGTTAAAGTAGATTATAGATTATTGATTTCTCTACCAAATCTATGTGGATATGACCTTGTTGTGCTACAATTGACTTAGTGCACTTGCTGGACTAATTCACAAACCCTCATCTTGGTTTGAACAAGATTATGTGTTGATTACTGAGCCTAAATTGCTATCACTATTAAAGATTGTTTCCCTATCCCCACTATTGATGAACTCCTTGATGAATTAAGCGTTGTTATTATTTTTTCTAAGATTGATTTGCACTTAGGGTATCAATAGATTTATGTCCATCCAATAGATACTCACAAAATTTCTTTTAGAACCCATGATGCCCCTATGAGTTCTTAGTTATGCCTTTTGGGCTAAGTAATACACCATCTACATTTCAATCAATGAACAACTTACTTAGACCTCATTTAAGACAATTCGTTCTAGTTTCTCTTATGACATTCTCATTTATAGTCTCAACTTTGATTCTCATATCAATCATTTAAAATTGTTTTATAACTCCTATCCTTTAACCAACTTTATGTTAAATTTTCCAAGTGAATTTTTGTTGTCAGCTCTATTACGTAGTTGGGTCACATTATTTCACATGTAGGTGTCTTGCCAGACCATGACAAGGTACAAGCTATTTTTGAATGGCTTGTATCACAATCTCTCATAACTTTTCAGATTCCTCGGTCTCACTAGTTTCTATAAATGCTTTGTCAAAAAATACGCCTCTATTACTACTCCTCTCACTTATTTACTTCGTTCCACTAAGTTTACTTGGAATACAAAGGCCACTAGGGAATTTACAGCATTGAAGCTACACATGGCTAAGCTTCCTACACTAGTTTTACCAAATTTTACAAATTCGTTTGACATTGAAAAAGATGCTTCTAGTATGGCTATTGGCGCTATCCTAAGCCAAGAAGGTCACCCCCTTGAAAATATGTCCATGAATTCATAATTATTTAGTATATGTACGAGAGATGTTTGTCATCATGAAAGCTATTAGAAAATGGAGACAATATTTGTTAGGTCAACCCTTCAAAATTTTTATAGATCAGATAAGTTTAAATGCTTTGATGACGCAAACAATACAAACTTCACAACAACAAAAATGGACTGCAAAGTTTCAAGGATTCCAATTTGAAATTTTTTACAAACTTGGCCGAGTGAACATGGTTGTTGATGCTTGTCAAAATGGATCCATAAACCTTTGTTTGCATCCTTTCCTCTTCGATTCTTTTTCAAAAACTCATGAAAATTTTACAAGGACCATCAAAAAGGGCAAGAGTTAATTTTCAAGACTCAAAATCCAAACTTTCATTTCAATAGAAAGTTATTATATTATCAAGACCCTATTTCCATACCTGATTTTGAAAATTTCCGCAAGCTTTTGTTAACACAGTTCCACTCTAGCCCTTTAGGAGGTCATTTCGACGCCAAACCAATTGTAGCTAGGATTTTACCTTCCATCTTTTAGCTAAGACTCCACCGTGACACCAAGTGGTATGTCCTACAATGTCTCATATGCCAGCAAAATAAATATGTGTCCAAAGACCAAATACATCAAATTAATGCAACAAGGTCTACAATATGAATTACAAACTTCAAATCCACTTTCTTAATGATGTAACCATGTGGAGTGCATACGTTCCAGCCTTGATCAACATGAATACCATCAAATCTCCTTATCTTTATCAATTTAGTCTTCATTCCAATGGTAATGGCTTCAAGGTAGTTCAAAAGGGCTTCATCAAATCTTCATCAAATCTTCAAGAGACATACCACCTTAGCTTCACATGTCAACATTCTCCCTCTAATTTGATGAAGCCAACCTCTATCTTCTTCTATCTTCCAATTGCAAATTGCTTCTATTGGTATGTCTCTTGAAGATTTGATGAAGCCCTTTTAAACTACCTTGAAGCCATTACCATTGGAATGAAGCCTACATTGATAAACATAAGGAGATTTAATGGTGATCATGTTGATCAAGGCTGGAACGTATGCTCTCCAAATGGTTACATCATTAAGAAAGTGTATTTGAAGTTTGTAATTCATATTGTAGACCTTGTAGCATTAGTTTGATGTATTTGGTCTTATGTGTGTCTTTTAATCTGTTGAATGGTTTTCCAACAAGTTAAAGTGTCTCTTTTAATCCGTTGAATGGTTTTTCAACAGGTTAAGAGGTGGCTGCAATAGTCTTAAACTGCAAGTAATTCAATCAGTTGATTTATTTTTTAATTGACTGATTTCACTGAAGTCAAGTGAAATGAACCGATTGATTTAGAAATCAACTTACTGTAAATGTTTTTCAGGTTCACAATTTTTAAGCTTATATGTCACTTCATCAACTTAATGTTATCCAGCCAATGGAAGCAATTTGCAATGGAAGATAGAAGAAGATAAAGGTTGGCTACGTCAAATCAGGGGGAGAATGTTGACATGTGAAGCCAAGGTGGTATGTCTCTTGAAGATTTGATGAAACTTTTTGAACTACTTAGAAGCCATTACCATTTGAATGAAGCCTACATTGATGAAGATAAGGAGATTTGATGGTATTCATGTTAATCAAGGCTGGAACGTGTGCTCTCCACATGGTTACACCTTTAAGAAAGTGTATTTGAAGTTTGTAATTCATATTGGAGACCTTGTAGCATTAATTTGATGTATTTGGTCTTTGGTGTGTCTTTTAATCTGTTGAATGGTTTTTCAACAGGTTAAAATGTATCTTTTAATCTGTTGAATGATTTTTCAACAGGTTAAAAGGTTGGTTGCAGTAGTCTTAAACTGCAACTAATTCAATCAGTTGATTTATTTTTTAATCGACTTATTTCACTTAAGTCAAGTGAAATCAACCGATTGATTTTCATGACATCTACAACATTGAGCATGTTTGCATAATCAATTAGAACCTGTCTTGCTCATTCTTGTGCACTATTCCTAGTTTAAAACTCGAATCTGCATTTCTGCATTTTTCCCAGTATTTCAGTTGACAATTTTTTTGTTTCAATTGGTTGATTATACCATAACAGAGTCTGTTTAGTAAAATCAATCAATTAACTATGTTTTTGACCGACTGAAAGTATACTGTCCAGTAGCTTTTGCATACTAACTTGGTGATCAAATTGATTCAATTAAAGGTGGGTTTGAGCTTTCAAAGATAGCCTAAATTTTTAACTAGCCAATTCAACTCCCCCTTCTTGGCATTTCAACCATTTCAAAACTAACAATTGGTATCAGAGCGTGTGAGCTGCATGCACATTGGAATTGTACACAACAACATGCTTTTTGGTCAAACAAATCAGTAAAAGCAACACATGGCTGATGAAATAATTGTTAGGAGCAGATAGTACTTGACAAAAAGATGCTTTCTTTGACTGGGTCAACTTTGCAATTTAAATCGTTAGTAAATGCATAATTTAAGTAAAATCAACACATTGAAAAGCGGAATCAGTCGATTAAAACAACATCAGAGCATCAGAGATTAAAACCAGAATCTGGTTAAGTGAAATCAGCTAACTGATTTTAAAAATCAATCGATTGAAAATCGTAAAATTGAACTTTATTTTTCCAGATTCAATTTTAATGAAATCAACATACTGAATTGTGAAATCAACAGATTAAAAACCATAACAGATCAAATTTTCATCATTCAGTAGCAATTTAAGTAAAATAAACACATTGAAAAGCAGAATCAACAGACTAAAAGATATGACAAATCATGATTTTTGCAAACAGAGGCAGATTTAAGTGAAATCAACACGTTGAAATTAAAAATCAACAGGTTAAATATGACAATTTTCAATTTTTGCATACAACACCTAATTTTTATGAAACCAATGCATGAATACATAAGATTAACATGCTAAAAATACATCAGACCACATTCTTCATGTCTAATATGCCTAGTTCAGTTCTTTGCTTGTTAAACCTATCTCTAGGCAATGGTTTTGTAAACAAATTAGCCAATTGATTTTCAGTTTTAGCAAATTGAATTTCACAATCTCCCTTTTGAACATGATCATGAATGAAAGATGCCTAATCTCTATATGCTTGGTTTTAGAATGATGTATTGGATTCTTGGTTAAGTTGATGGCACTAGTATTATCACAATAAAGAGGTACCTTTTCTAGCTTTATACCATAATCCATAAGTTGATGCTTCAACCATATGCTTTAAGCACATGGATGTCCAGTTGCTATGTATTTAGCCTCAACTGTTGAAAGTGCTACACATGCTTGATTCTTGCTATTCCATGAGATTAGGCTTGATCCAAGTATATGGCATGTACCACTTATGCTTTTTCTATCCAATTTGTACCCTGCATAGTCAGAATCTGAAAAACCACTAAGAACAATGTTAGATTCATTAAGATACCATAATCTAACATTAGTTGTCCATTTCAGATACTTGAGAATCCTTTTTGCAGCTTTGAAGTGTGATTCCTTTGGATTGGATTGAAACCTTGCACACAAAAAACACCAAATTGGATATCCGGTCTATTATCAGTTAGATATAGCAAGGAACCAATTAACCGTCTATATTTGGTTGAATCAACTTCGTTTCTAGCTTCATCTCCATCCATAAGGCAGTTTGTAGCAATTGGAGTGGCATCCTCTTTATAATCCTCCATTTTAAACTTTTTTAGTAGGTCAAAATAGTATTTTGACTGGCTTAAAAATGTCCCATGCTTGAGTTGCTTCACTTGCAACCCTAGGAAGTAGGTTAGCTCACCCATCATAGACATCTCAAATTCTGCATGCATAACTGCAACAAACTCTTCACACATGGAGTTATTATTTGATCCAAAGATTATATCATCTACATCACTTGCATGCTTTCTAATGAAAAGTGTTTTATCAAGAACACCTCTAGCATATCCTTTAGATAAAAGAAAGTTGCTTAATCTTTCATACCATTATTGTGGTGCTTGTTTCAAACCATATAAAGCCTTTTCAATTTGAAAACATGATTAGGATAGAGGTCATCTTCAAAGCCACGGGGTTGTGATACATACACTTCTTCATTTAAAAACCATTCAAGAATGCACTTTTCACATCCATTTGAGAAAGTTTGAAATTACACATGCATGCATATGCTAACAATAACCTCACAGCTTCTAGCCTAGCTACAGGTGCATATGTTTCATCGAAATAAATGCCTTCCCCTTCATTATAACCTTTAGCAACTAGCCTAGCCTTATTCCTAACAATGCTACCATTTTCATCCATTTTATTCCTAAACACCTATTTTGTACCAATCACATTCATTGCATCAGTTTTAGAAACAAGAGACCACATATCATTCCTAGTGAATTGATTAAGTTCATCTTGCATAGCAACAACCTAATTACTATCACATAATGCATCATTCACATTCTTAGGTTCAATTTGAGAAACAAATGCAACATGTTCAAAGAATACAAGCTTGCGTCTAGTGGATACTTACTATTTTATGTCACCAATTATGTTGTCCTTTGATAATCCCCCAGGTTCAATCTACTCCTTGGGTAAGTTGTTGTTTGTAGCTTTTTCAACCAACTGAATTTCCTTTTTAGTTGGTTGATTTCTTGTAGCAGATTCCAGTTCTGCAACAGTTTGCTTTCCCTGCAATATATTTTCTTCATCTGCAATCTTAGGCCTTTGATCTTGCTGCACAAGGTTAGTTTCATCAAATACAATATACACTGATTCTTCAACAATCATTAGCCTCTTGTTATAAACTCTAAGTCACATATGCTTCATCCTTTAACTCCAACTTTGCAATCTTGAACTTGTCATTTGCCATATGCCTCGAGCAGCCACTATCTAGGTACCACAGGCCTTTCTTTTCATGTTTTATGACCTGAAAACAAATTAATATTGCATGGTACCCTTTGATAGGTTGGGTCAAACATGGTTATGCCTTTCTAGTTCCTTTTGGGATCCATTTCATAAATCCCTTAGGTACCTCATACTTTCTAGCATAGCAATTCTTAAGAACATAATGTTTCTTCATATAATAGTTGCAAGAAATGAATGGCATAACATTTGGCTCACTCTTGGAAAAGAAACTAGAGAACTTCTTGGCTTTCTTTTCATGGATAGGTGTATAACCAAGTCCAGCCTTCCCCAAAACACAATTTTGAGAGCCAATAACAGCTTCCAGGTTTGTTTTTCCTCTTGTGAACTTTGCACAAGTTTTCAAAAGATGTTTCACTTAATCTTTTAAAGTAGTGGAGTTTTCATAAGGTTTTATAACTAGCTATTTTTCAGAACAATCGACTGAATTACTATAAATCATTTCCAAATGTTCAAAATCAGTTTTTAGGTCAATTGTTTCTAATTGTAGTTGGCTAAATATGTTTTCTAGCCAGCTATTTAATCCTTTTAGCCGATTGTTCATGACAGCAATTTTGTTTGTCAAACTATGCAACTCTTCAAAGTCATGCAACAATTGGTAATAATCATTTTTATCTTTAGAGGACAAGGAACTTATTTGGCTTGATGAGGATGATTCATATCTGGCCATGAGGCATAGATTTGCTTCCTCACTTTCTTCTTTAGATGAAGTGCTTATTGAATCATCATTGTCCTCCCAAGCTATGTAGGCACGTCTTTCCTTGGCCTTTTTCTCCTTTTTCCTGTCATCAACCTTCTCCTTCTCTTTGTTAACATTAGGACATTCAATCTTGATATGTCCTTGCTATCCACAATTATAACATGAGAATTTAGAAGAATTACTTGAAACATTTTGTTTAGAAATGTACCTCCTTTGATTACCTTTGTTATCTTTCCTCTTAAGATACTTCCCAAACCTCTTGACTAGTAGATTCAAGTTCTTATTATCACTTGATTCAACAACCTCTTCCTCGGTTTCATCACTCTTCTTGGAGCTAGTCTTCAAGGCTATGGTTTTTACCTTTTTCTCACTTGATTCAAGCTCTCTTAGCCTTCGTATTTCAATCTCATGCTCTCTTAGTTTGCCAAACAGTGCAACTATTATGCTAATGGATAAATCCTTGGATTCAGATATGGCAGCCACCTTTGGTTGCCAATTTCTATCAAGACACTTAAGCACTTTGATGTTTAACTCCTCTTTGTCAAATTCTTTGCCTAGACCCATGAGATGGTTGACTATGTGAGTGAACCTCTTTTGCACTTCAGCTATGGACTCTCCTTTTTCCATCTTGAAAAGCTCATACTCTTGAATCAAAGCATGATTCCTTGCTCTCTTCACTTCATTCGTTCCCTCATGTGTAACCTCTAGGACATCCCACATTTCCTTTGCATTCTTACATTGGGAGACCCTACAAAATTCATCCATACTCAAAGATGAAATGATGATATGCTTGGCATTGCAATCATATTGAGCTCTTCTCCTTTCTTCATCAGTCCATTCACTCCAAGGCTTGTCCACCTGCTTATTTTCAACAACACATTTAGGAGTATATGGTCCATTAACTATTGCATCCCAAATCCTTTTGTCTATACATTCAATGAAAATTTGCATCCTTATTTTCCAAAACTGATAGTTTAGGCCACAAAACATAGGTGGTCTATGAATATAGGTACCTTCAGCAAAAGGGAGTTTACTTTCAGCCATTTCAAAAGATTTTTTATCAAACTTGAATACCTTTCAAGAACATTTCTCTAGATACCAATTGTTATTTTTGAAATGGTTGAAATGCCAACAGGGGGGTTTGAATTGGCTTTATAAAACTTTTTCGAAAGCTTAAACCTCTTTTCAATTGAATCAAATAGACTAGAAAGTTTTGATGTAAATGCAACAAACCAATACACTTTCAGTCGATTAAAATATAAAATAGCAAACTAATTTGTTCTTGAAGCTATGAAATAGTTGATTAAAAAGAGAAATTAGTCGGCTAAAATACTGTAGATTTATGCAGAATGCAGAATTCGCAAATTCAACTCAATCAACAATCTTTTACATACAAGACTTGTTCCAATCAATATTTTTATCAAGTATACAACCTCAAATTACACAAGAACACATTAAATCACACCAAAGATCAAATTGCTTGGTTTTCTTGAGTTTTTAAAGAGATTCAAAGTGAGTGAGATGAGGGAAAGAGAATTGCACAATTGTTTTTATACTGGTTCACTCAATCACAGAGCTACATCCTGTTTACCAGGACAACCTGAGTCTAGTTTCCACTATATTCAAAAATTTTACAAATCACACACAAAGATTAAACTTTTGAACACCAAAACTCACAAAATTTTTGATTCACAAAAATCTAGCACACACCATGCAAGAATCACACTTACAGACCTGAAATCACATCAGGCAAACCAACCAAAGGCACAAGAACATCCAAACCTGATGGTGGTTGTCCCTAGCCAACCATACATGTGTTCTTCAACCTACTCACAAGCTAAAATGCGTCCAAGATCAACCAGGATCAACCAAGATCTTCAAAACACGAGTTACAGTTGTGTATTGCAGAGAGAGAGAGCTTTCTAGAGAAGAATGACAAAGTTTTGTGCACAAAAACTCAGATTCACACCTCTGCTCGCGAAAACATAACTTATATAGTCTAGTTTAACTGAAAACAGTCGATTGAATTTTTTGTAAGTCAACTGATTTTACTTGATTTAAGTGAAATCAGTAGATTGAAAATAATTCAATTGACTGAATGCATTCATACTAGAAGCTATATATAACAAGCCTCTTAACCTGTTAAAACCCATTTTAACAGATTAAAAGAGACACACTAAGGCACACAAGACATCTAACCTATGTCATATAGCCTACCAACAAGATATAACACTAACACATTACATTTAACATGTTATTTTCATATTTAACACACTAAAACACAATCTTCAAATGGATCTTCATCAATCTTCATCAAACACCTATGATCTTCATGCACATGGCTTGATCAATTCTTTGCTTCAAGCTTGCTTGTGCCAAAAATCTCCCCCTGAATTGATGAAGCCAACATCCTCAAGTTGAATTGATGAGCTAAGATCCAAAGACAAACCTGAAAAAGATTTTGCATACAAGATACCAATATTCTAAACACACAACCAAGCAAAAGCACACAAGCATACATACATATCACATATGCATATGCTCCTTCTATCACTAATAATATGATTTAACTTCAGATTTTAGATTAAGTTTGCAGTATTATATGATTCTAGCAGATTTATTTCAGGTTTTCCAAATCTAACACACTTTTACTCATTTTAACTCATTTTTCTCCCCCTTTGGATTCTTCAAATGAAAGTAAATGCATAGATCATTTTGGAAATATGAAAATTTTCATTAAAATAGTAAAATAGGGGTGTATCAGGGCAGTTGATACTAATACAAGCACACCATAATAGAAGCAGAAATAATAGATACATCATGCAGCTGAAAAGTGATATAATCAGTCAATTGAAATGAGAAAATAGCCAATTAAAAAAATGGAACAGATAGACAGACACACAAAAATGCAATGCATGACCTGTGAGCCATCCCCTTCGATCATTCCTAGGGTTGTCTCTATTGTAGACATTGGAGAGAAGGTCATGAACATTATGCAGCTGGTCATCCAAGTCTTGGAACCTTGTTGTGCAATAAGCATGGTGTGCAATTTGTACCATGTTGAGATCTTGAAGCTGGTTGAGAACCATTCTCTAAAACTGGGAGTATGCAGATCCAATATTCTTAGGAGGGTTATAAATCTCAATTGCCATGGGTTGTGGTTCATCTTCCCTTTGGTTTCCTCCACTAGTTCCCGTTACATGGTCATTGGCTCCAACTTCAATATTAGCACCATGATCTCCTTCAACCAGCCAAGTGTTGCCTATCTTGGTGAATCCCATCTTGTGCATATTCCGTGTTGAAACATGATTTAGAAGATCAGTAGACTCCTTAAGCTCTCCTTCCATATCCACACCAAAGTGCTCAATGAACTTGGAGATGAGCACCACATATGGAAGCTTGAAATCCGTGAGCCTCTATGCCTTCATCATGTGGTCACGAATTGTGTATGTCCAGTCCACCATCACACCATTTTGAATGCAGTACATCACGATAAGATCACCTTCATTCATGGTTGCACGTTACTCCCCCTAGGCATGATGATCTTGGTCACCACCATAGCTGGTAACCTTTCGTCCACATGAAGCCTTCCCACATGGAAATTTCTAGTTTGCTCACCTTGATTACGCACACATTGGTTGAAGTATTGCACTTTGTTGAATTCATCCACTCCACTAGTTTCACCCTTGTGGATTTGCACACCTCTTTGCCTTAGCCAGCCACATCCTTCCATGTTTGCCTAGTGATTTCCATCTCCACACCTTTGACTCTTGTTTTGAGAATGCCATTGTTGAACTTGAGGTTGGCATAGAACACCTTCACCAAGTCTGGATACACCTTCACCTTCATTCAAGGTTGCATGATTACTCCCCCTAGGCATGATACCATAGCTTGCAACATTTCCTCCACATGAAGCCTTCCTACATGGAAATTTCTAGTTTGCTCACCTTGATTTCACACACATTGGTTGAAGTATTGTACTTTGTTGAATTCATCCACTACACTAGTTTCACCTTTGCAAACTTGCATACCTCTTTGCCTTAGGCCAGCCACATCCTTCCATGTTTGCTTAGTGATTTTCATCTCAAGACCTTTGACACTTGTTTTGAGAATGCCATTGCTGAACTTGAGGTTGGCATAAAACACCTTCACCAAATTTGGATACACCTTGCCTAAAAGTTCAAGGAATGTCTTCAATTTTTGACCTTTGAGATGTTGCTCAAGGTTGCCAAAGTTTTATGCTCTCATCCATGACATACGAATCACCTTAGGAAGAATGATTTGCTTCCTATTGATCTCAATCAAGAAGGTATAAATTATGTCTTCATGGCCTTCAAACCATACCTCATGCCTTCCTTGATTCATGGCATTGGGAGAGGATGGAGTAGGCGGGGTGGAGCTTTCATCATTTGAGGGGGTTGTTCGTGATCTTCTAGGCATGGTGAATTGTAGGTTTGGCTCTTACTAGCAAATGAGAATGCCAATGCATGATGCTTATGTAAGTATTTATAGAATCGACATGTTAATTTTTAAAATTAGTCAATTAAATTGTGCAGATATTCTATTTTCAATGCAGTACAAGAAATCACAGCCAATTAATTGTGAGGGAATCCGTATAAGTGATGCAGTGATGTGTTTCCCATGCATTTTATGAACAATCCACTCACAAACAGTTCACATCTAATGCATGCTCATTGGAAATCATGTAATTAAAGCACTTTATGATCAATGCAATCTGAAAAGTTGATTTTAGCTTATGTAATAGTGTTTCATGCTGCTACTACAGTCCAAAAATAGTCATGTGATGCATACTTTGACTAGGTCAATCAATTAAAATCAATTCAAGCAAATCCACATCAACATAAGTGATTTTAAGACATAGAAATATAGAGTCAGTTGACTAAAACTGTACTAGAAAACTGATTTTTGGTGTAGTGGCCTTTTAAGTGAAATCTATGTGTTAAATTTGCAGTTTTAACTGACTAAAAATATCAGATTACACGAAATTCACACCAGACCAATTTAAATCAAATATATGTGTTGTTTTGTGAGATTTAACAGATTGAAATAGTTCCAAAACACAAATTATGCAGATTTTTACATTTTAAGTGAAATCTATGTGTTGAATTTACAAATTTTGTTGACTAAAATTCTGGCAGTTTTCAAATTATGCAGATTTTACCACTTTAAATGCAGCACACACATGATCTAATAAGATTTACAAGCCAAACAAATATCAACATATATTCTTCATGTCAAAAATACCTAATTCAGTACTAAGCTTATTAAATCTATCACGAGCAAGTGGTTTAGTGAATAAATCTGCCAATTGATTTTCAATTTTCACAAACATGATTTCAATATCACCTTTTTGAATATGATCTCTTATGAAATGATGCCTGATTTCAATGTGTTTAGTTTTAGAATGTTGAATTGGATTCTTAGTTAGGTTGATTGCACTTGTATTATCACAATAAAGAGGTACCTTTTCTAGCTTTACACCATAATCCAAAATTTTATACTTCAACCATATGCTTTGAGCACATACATGTCCAGTTGCTATATACTTAGCCTCAGCTGTTATATACTTAGCCTCAGTTGTAGATAGTGCTACACATGCTTGCTTCTTACTATTCCATGAGATTAGGCTTGATCCAAGTAGATGGCATGTACCACTTGTGCTTTTCCTATCCAGTTTGCACCCTGCATAGTCATAATCTGAAAAACCACTAAGAACAATGTTAGATTCATTAGGATACCATAATCCAACATTAGTTGTTATTGGTATCGAACAACGGAATGTTTAGAGTTTGGACAAAAACTAAGAGGAGGGTGAATTGGGTTCTTAATAAAAATAGTGGTTTTAAATTTCCCCCCCTTTTTAATATCAAAGTTCAATTAAAATATTTCCTTTATTTTAATAAACACAATAAAATAAAGAGAGTAGGGAAGAGAAAATTGCACAAAGTATTTATACTAGTTCGGATCAAAAGACCCTACGTCCAATTGTTAATCTCTCAAAAACGAGATTAACTCAATCACTAAAATTAACAAAGTACAAACAAGATTATAAAAGAGTAAAGGATTAGAAAACACCTCTCTTGAATCACACAAGAGATGAAGACACCTTCCTTGAAAACCACAAGGGATGAAAACACCTTCCTTGAATCACACAAGGAATGAACACCTCCTTTGAATCACACAAAGGATGTCTGGCTTCTCCTAGCAATAACAACAACACTCAATCACTCAAGATCCCACTTGATGAAAGTTATCGCTCTACCCATACTAGGTTTTTCAAAGCCTTCCCACAGAGAGTTCTCAAGTACTGAGACTTCTCTAACTTCTATGTTTGATAATGAAAGCCTACCACTCTATTTATAGAAGCCTATTTAGAAATTAGGTTAAGAATATTAAAAGTTAAGTCACAACTGCCATAGATAATCAATTATCATAAGTGATAATCAATTATTCCAGAGCAATTTCTGAAAAACATTGTTTCGCGTTATCCTCTAAAATAATCAATTATTCCAGAGCAGTTTCTAAAAAATTTAAAAGAAAACTTTTAATAATCGATTATCATAAGTGATAATCGATTATCACAGTGCGTTATGTAAAAATAAGACTTTCTCTCAATGCCTTGCCTTTTGACTCTTGACCTACTAATTTAACTATCTTAAATAATGTACACATATTACAAGACTTTAAATAACTAAACTCTTAAGTCTTCAATTAATCTCTTAAATCGAAACATTCTTTTAAGTCTTCAACATTTTTCCATGCATAATCATCAAGTCTTCCATACTTCTTCAAAAGTCATCATCATCATCATCAAAACTCCTTATTGGAGGAAGATGTTCATCTTCTTCTTTTTGTCAACAGTTGTTCCTTTCAGATACTTGAGAATCCTTTTTGTAGCTTTGAAGTACGATTCCTTTGGATTGGAGTGGCAACTTCTTTGCAATCCTCCATTTTGAACTTTTTCAGTAGATCAAAACAGTATTTTGATTGGCTTAAAAATATCCCATGCTTGAGTTGCTTCACTTGCAACCCTAGGAAGTAGGTTAGCTCACCCATCATAAACATCTTAAATTCTCCTCGCATAGTTGCAACAAACTCTTCACATATGGAGTTATTATTTGATACAAAGATTATATCATGACCTTCTCTCAAATGTCTACAATAGAGACAACCCTAGGAATGAGTGAAGGGGATGGCTTATAGGTCATGCATTGCATTTTCATGTTGCATTTTGTGTGTTTGTCTATCTGTTCTAGTATTTTAATCGGCTATTGTTTCATTTCAGTCGACTGATTATATCTGTCTCAACTTCATGATGTATCATGTTTGTTTCTGTTCTGGTGTGTTTGTATTCGTATCAGCTACCTTGATACACCCCTATGTTAATGCTTTAATAAAAATTTTCATATTTCCAAAATGATCTATGCATTTACTTTCATTTGATGAATCCAAAAAGGGAGAAAATGTGAAAAATTGAGTAAAATTTGGAAAACCAGAAATAATATGCCAGAAATATAATACTGCAAACTTAATATAAAATATGAAGTTAAATCACATTATTAGTGATAGGGGGAGCATATGCATATGTGATATGTGTGTATGCTTATGTGCTTTTGCTTGGTTGTATGTTTATAATATTGGTTTCTTGTATGCAAAAGCTTTTTCAGGTTTCTCTATGGATCTTGCTCATCAATTCAAATTGAGGATGTTGGCTTCAACAATTCAAGGGGAGATTGTTGGCACAAGCAAGCTTGAAGCACAAAATTGATAAAGCCATGTGCATGAAGATCATAGGTGTTTGATGAAGATTGATGAAGATCCAGTTGAAGATTAAGTTTTAGTATGTTAAATGTAATGTTTTAGTGTTATATCTTGTTGGTAGGTTATATGACATAGGTTAGATGTGTTGTGTGCCTTAGTGTGTCTCTTTTAATCTGTTAAAATGGGTTTAACAGGCTAAAAGGCTTGCTTTATATAGTTTTTGGTATGAATGCATTCAGTTAGTTGAATTATTTTTCAATCAACTGATTTGACTTAAGTCAAGTGAAATTAGCTGATTGTACGGAAAATTCAATCGACTATTTTCACTTAAACCAGACTATATAAGTTGTGTTTTCCCGAGTAGAGGTGCGAATCTGAGTTTTTATGTACGAAACTTTGTCATTATTCACTGGAAAGCTCTCTCTCTCTGCAATACCTAGTTGCAACTCGTGTTTTGAAGATCTTGGTTGATCTTGGAGGCATTTTGTCTTGTGAGTAGCTTGAAGAACACATGCATGATTGGTTAGGGACAACCACCATCAAGTTTGGATGTTCTTGTGCCTCTGGTTGGTTTGCCTGATGTGATTTCAGGTCTATAAGTGTGATTCTTGCAGGGTGTGTGTCTAGATTTTTGTGTGAGTCAAAAATCTTGTGAGTTTTGTTGTTCAAAAGTGTAATCTTGGTATGTGATTTGTAAAACTTTTGAATATAGTGGAAACCAGGCTCAGGTTGTCTTGGTAAACTACATGTAACTCTGTGATTGAGTGAACTAGTATAAAAAAAACTATGCAATTCTCTTTCCCTCATCTCACTCACTTTGAATCTCTTTAAAAACTCAAGAAAACCAAGCAATTTGATCTTTGGAGTGATTTAATGCATTCTTGTGTAATCTGAGGTTGTATACTTGTTAAAAATATTGATTGGAACAAGTCTTGTATGTAAAAAATTGTTGTTTGAGTTGAATTTGCGAATTCTACATTCTGCATAAATCTCCAGTATTTTAGCCGACTGATTTCTCTTTTTAAGCGACTGTTTCATAGCTTCAAGAACAAATTAGTCTGCTATTTTATATTTTAATCGACTTAAAATGTATTGGTGTGCTGCATTTACATCCAAACTTTCCAGTCTATTTGATTCAATTGAAAAGAGGTTTAAGCTTTCAAAAAAGTTTTATAAAGCCAATTCAATCTTGTCTAGGGTATATGTATCACTCTCATGTACTTATAAAGACAATACAAAATTTTATCCTCTCTTTTCATGTTGCCCTTTTTTAGATTAGGGTCAATAGTAGTAGCTGCTTATCACAAATGCAGATAAACCTTAGATGAATAATTTATTATTTAAAGGGTTGTGAAGTGGGTATTTAAAAAAGAAAAAAAAGCAAGGTATGAAATGGTCATTTCCCTTTTATTAATTATTTACCCTTGAATTTTACTTAATATTTTGATTTTGGGCTATTCTCCTTTGAAGATATATAAATGAATAATGGGAATATATTTCATGAAATGCCTTTTTGGAACACAATTCTAACTAAATCACAATGTTTCATATGTTTTACATTTTATTTAATGAATCTATCGTGATTTGGTAACCTTTAATAGATTATAACCCTTTTTGTTAATTTTGATCTTAAAAATGGAAGTTTAAAAGATTGAATTTATTTGTTGGGAGGGTTAAAATTAGTTGATGTTAGTTTGTTTGCTCCTTGGTTGAAGCTTATTGTTTTTGTTTCTTGGTCATATGATGGACGTATGTACCTTGTCCATTAGTTTTGTGCTGGAAGGAACCTAGCCTTTTATATTCGAAGACATGGGAGAGTTCAACAACAAAAGGCCAGAAAATTTATGCACCAGCTTGGTAGCTTAGAGAATCTTGTAATAACACCATATGTATGTGAGACAGCAAAACAAAGGATGAAATAAGTAAATAGAGATCATGTGGTTACAATAATTAGGTTTAAAAGTTAGATAAGGGGATGGGGTCAGAGGATTGACATATAGCTTGGATTAAATGGGAAAAGTTATGTAGACCAAAGGTTAAGGGTAGGTTGGGAATTAAAGACATAGAAAAGTTTTCAATACAACTTTACTAGCAAAATTGAAATGGAGAATGAGTGTGGAAAATAAAGGGTTATGAATAATAGGATCATGGAGAAACTTAAATGAGTATAAGAGAGCAAAGCATGTATTATGGTCGTGGAAAAAGTTAAGTAAAGTGTGTGGGGAAGGGCGGTTAGATAGTTAGTTTGGTAACACCATACTATGAAAAGTGGGATCAGGAAATAAAACAAAATATTGGGAGGACAAATGGGCAAAAGAAATACCTTAGTCATAGGTTTCCTCGATTGTTTGCAATATCAAATAGTAAGGAAAAAATTATTGGACAACTGGTGAATGGAGAGAAATAAAGTAGGTCTGGAATCTATCTTGGAGGAGAGAGAGATTGGTATGGGAATCGAACCAAGAAGAAGAACTAATGCAAATAATAACAGACCAAATATTTGATAGTGAAAAGGAAGATACTTGGGCTTGGAAAGTAGATGAGGATGAAGTGTTTATAGTGAGGTGGTCTACATACAATATATTGCAAAATGCTTTAGTAGGGGAGAACACTCAATTGTTTAAAGTTTTCTGGATTTAGAAAGCTCTTTAGAATGCACAACATTTTGGATGGAGAAGGCCTATTAAATAAGGTACCAACAAAGGACAACTTAGTACACAAAGGTGTATGGCTAGGAAGTACTTCTAGTGAATTATGTAAACAAACTGAGGAGAGTGACACACTTATTTTATGGTTGCTCTATATCAAAGGCAGTTTGGGAACATTATGATAGGTGGGTGGGTATAAGCTTAGTGCATCATAACCTACCACAAACAAACTTCCAACAATTCTACCTATTGATTCTAAATGGAAAACAAAACAATGTTTGGAAGGTAGTATGATTATCAATTATTTGGGCAGTATGGAATCACATGAATGATGTATTATTTAGGCAAGGTAAGGTTGATATAGTGGAGATTTTTAGTATGACACAGCTAAATGCTTGGTTATGGATCAAACACAAAATCTTTTCTATTCCATTTTCATACGCCGACTGGTACCAATGTCCTATTCAATATCTAAAAACCTTGTGAAGCAAAATTGGTGAGATAAAAGACTAGTATTTGAGTTGCTTACAATATTTGACACGTTCTCGTTTCAATGTTTACTGGAAAACATATTTGACAAGTGAAAAAAATTTAACATAATTTGATTATAATGATTATATCTATTCACTTTTAAATTTTATGGTCAAAATGTATCAAAGTTTTAGACAGAGACGAATTCCAATTATGTGTCAAAGTTCAGATATCAAAATATCATAAAAGATTAGGTTATCTATCAAGATGCATAAGCAAAGTAGATTATTGGTTTAATTTTAACTATATTGTAAATCAAGATTAATAAAATGTCATTGAATTGAAACTTTCAAATGATAAAGTCAATCAAACTCAATATATGTTTAACAATGTGTTTACACTAAAATTATACCTTGAAACTGAACATGACCTTAGCCTCGACAAAATTCTAATTCTTGTATTGAACTTCTAGCAATGAAAATATTAGAAGGTTTATTGAGTTATAATAAAGGCATGCTATATACAAATGATGCATGGCTTAAGAAATCAACAAATTAAGAGAAAAAAATTGGAAAATAAGCATTGAATAAATTAAAAACAAACATTTTCTTTGTGCTTTTATTTTGTTCCAACTTTTTTTTTCTTGTTTTTTATTTACTTTTGCAACAAATTTGTAGAACAAAATTGACTCTTTTTTTTTTATTTTAAAGAGGACGAATAAAATTGAATTTACTTGAGAGATTATATAAACTACAGAATATTTAATAAATAAACTATTTTTATAATTTTATTTATACAAAATATGTTGGTTTATATATATATATATATATATATATATATATATGTATATAATTTTCTATTTTTAAAAATGTTAAAATAAAAAAAAGGTTAAAATATTTCTTTGGTCTTTGTTTTTGTACCAAAATATTAAATAGGTTCCTAGATTTTTTTAGCCTCAATTAGGTCTATATTTTTAAAAAAGTATAACAAATAAACCCAAATCGTCAACGATGTTAAAATCATTAATGACTTTTTGTGTTAGCATGCATATGTGGCATCTTTTTTATGATGTGGATTTATTATTTTATTCAAAACAATATTATATTTTTACTAGATAGGTTAAAATAAAATAAAAAAGAGTTGTCATTTTCATTTGAGAGAGAGAATAATGGATTACGACGATTACAAACGTTGATCGAAGGTCGTCAATAGTGATGGAAAGGGATTTTCAGGCATTGCAAGTGTGTTTGTCGGTGAGTGAAGGTCATCTATAGTGAAGGTGAGGTTCAATTTGTTTTATTTCGTCAATTACTTTTGTTGATTGGGTTTTTGGAGGTCACATTTTAGGTTTGGGATGTTTTGGTTGATGAGAATGTTGTGTTGTTGGGGTATCACCTTATTATTGATTTTAAGTTGTGGCCCTCCATTTGATTTGAACATTGAAGTTTGTATAAGTTGTGGTTCCCCATTTTAGTGTGTTGGTCTTGTGGTGGTATGAACTGTAATATGTTTATTATTTTGTGAGCAAAGTTTGCAAGTGGGATGTCTGAGGACCATTTTGAAGTGGTGGTCCACCATATTGGGCATTTCCTTAGTAATGGGAAACTATAGGGGAAACGACAACGTGATTTGTTGACCTAGATACGTAGATCTATTTCGAGGTTGTTAATAGACTAAAAGAGTTAGGACATGTTGAACTGAAGGAGTTGTGGTACTATATAGGAGGTGGGTCAATGTTGAAAGATAGGTTACAACTTTTCATTGATGACAAAGGTGTAATGCTTAACATATCTATGATAAATGGTGTAGTTCATTTGTATGTCATACACAAAGTGTCTGAACTTGAGATAATAAACATGATTGAAGGGGTTGGGTTGGAGGAAGGGGGCCAATTTGTGGTTGATGATGAAGGTCAGAAAGAATTAGAAGGTGATGTTGAAGGTGAAAAAGAGTTAGATGAGGAGGATGAGCAGGTGATGCTAATGGCGAAAAAAAGTTATATAAGGAGGATGTGCATGAGGGTCATGTTGAAGCTGAAAAAAAATTAGATGAGGAGGATGAGCCTGGTCGTCATGCTGAAACTAAAAAAAGTTAGGTGAGAAGGATGAGCATGAGGGTCATGTTGAAGTTAAGGAGTTTAGTGATAAAGGACTAGTGAAGTGGATGGTTATGAAAGCCTTGATTGTGACATAGATAATGATTCATGGATGGTTATGTGGAATGTGAAGTGGTAGGTACTCTAGAAGACATTGCAGGAGTAGTGGGTTCCAAACAAGAAGAGTGTACTGATTCAGATGATGATGATGAGGAAGTAAGGAATGACCCGAAATTGTTCGATATTGAGTGGCTTTTAGATGAGTTGCTTAATGCTACAGACATTGATAAGGAAGATAATAATATAAAAAGTTATGAAAGATTTGGAGCATTTGCAATGCCAAAAAGTATGCATCAATACAAATGGGAAGTAAGAACTTATTTCACTAAGAAAAAGGAATTTACAGAAGCCATTTGAATGTATGCATTGGCAAATGGGAAGAATTTGAAATTTGATAGGAATGACAAGAGAGTTAATGTGAAATGTGTTGGTGCCAAAGGAAAATGCAAATGGTACGCTTATTGTACTTATATGTTTGTAGTGAACTCATGGCAGCTAAGGAAAATAATAGATAATCATAGCTCTAATAGAGAAGATGGAGAAGAAGTTACAGAAAACCCACATATGAAGATCATGGACATTAGAGACAAGGATAGTAGGAAATGGAATGTAGGTATCTCTAGAAATATGGCTTTTAGTTCTAAAGCTATTGCAAGAGACATTGTTGACGGGTCATTTGCATAGCAGTATAGAAGAATACATAATTATGCATATGAGCTTTTGAGAAGAAATCCAGGCTCTACAGTAAAGGTCAAAGTGGTAGACATTGATGATCACGTAATAATTATGAGATTCTATGCATGTTTGAAAGCATGCAAAGATAATTTGACGTCATGTAGACCTATCATTGCTTCCTTTAATGGCTATTCAACTGTCTCCAAAAATGCTCCAAGTGAAGACAGAAAAATGAATAAGAGGTTCTACCTATAAAACTGCTAAACCCAAATGTGGTCACATCACCACACATGTGCAAAATTATAAAAATGCCATTTTGAACAGCATAATTACAAAAATGCCAATAAAAGATGGCCCATGACCAATGTTAACGTGGAAAAGACAAGCTTATGTGGCATTAACATGGCATTCCTCTCTTTAGCCTAAAATGAAGTCTTTAAGCCCAAAACTGCTTCACAAAAGATCTTGAAATAATTATAAACGAAAATTAGACCAATTAAACCCGAATTAGCAAAAATCTGAATTACTAACACAATGAAGCTCAATAAATGAAAATGCATTAACAATAGACAATTAAGCACTAAACATTCGTAAAGATGGGTAGATAAAGGTAAGAACATAGGAGAAAATAATGACTCATCATACATCAAGAAGAAATGGGTGTCCAACAAATCAAAGATACCATCATATGGAGGCTCAATATGCCCAAAAATACTAAACAAATTCCAAAAGGAATCAGGCCTAACCAAGCATTGGATACCAAGGTATATGAAATTTTTGTCCTCCTTTTAGTTTAAGTATGCCAAGTTGGTCCTCTATTTTGTCCAATTTGTCTCAATTAGGTCCTCAATTCTATGATTGTCATATTTATGGACTTGTTACTGAAATCAGGTGGTCAACAGATAAGTTATTTGAAATCTGGCACGCTTCACTACTTGGGAAGCAGTTTGTTAGGAACATTGACAACATGGAATGCACATGCAAAAAATGGAGCATAAGTGGAATTCCTTTTTGTCACGCCCCAGCTACGATGAAGATTTTGAATATAAATGGAGAAGACTTTATCTTTCATTGGTTTAAGAAGTCAACCTATGAAGAAACATACACCTTAATTATCTACCCTATCAACGATCAGCAAGTGCGGGAGATCACGTCTTATCCCAATGTCATGCCTCAAATTAAAAGAATATTGCCTCGAAGACCTAAGAAAAAGACAAGACTAAAGTTCTAGGAGATAAAGAAGGATGATACTCAATTAAGAAAATGAGGGTTTCGTAAAAGATGTGTTGTGTTTAGGGAAGTTGGACACAACAAAAGTTCTTGTTCGTAGAGAACTATTCAACAACAAACTGAATTAGTATATCCACCATAATCTATGCCACCAATAACAACCCCACCAACAGATACACAATCTATGCCATCAACAAAAGCAACATAACAATCATCCCACCAACAATAGGATGTCATACAATCTGTCCTACAAATATTTGGCAATTTGTCCCCACAATATGTGGTTCCACCTCAATTAACCAATTTGTGCAACCAATAAGGAACAAGCTCCAGGCTAAGAAGGGATGTGTTTGGAAGTCGTGAGGCATGTGTGTGTGTGTGTGTGTTTTGGAACTTGCAACTTTTGTAGAACTTGTGCCTCTAATAGTAGATTCATTTTGTGGACTTATGATATTTCAATTGTTGATTCCATTTTATTTTGTGCATATGTTATGATGTAATATTTGAATTACTTATGCTTTGTGTCTATGTTTGCCTTTGTTATGAGTAACATCTTGATGTAATTCTCTAGTATAATTATTGGTGATTCGTTAATGAAATATCAGTTGGTATATTATGTATTGCAAGATTGATAGTCCATTAATAAAATATCTGTAGAATCAATATGTATTGCAAGATTATATGCAAAGGTTTTTATTATCAATTTTTATCATATACAACAGGTGAATCAAAATAAGTTCTTAATGGAACCTTGTATTGCAAGATATTCTTATTTCAAACACAATGTATCAACAAAAGTTAATAAAACTTTTTCAATTATTTCAAAACATTACACAAAAACAATCCATCTTTTTACAACACATCATGGATTTTTCATCAACACTAAAAATATGATTATATTCATTACATAAACAAAAGAAACCACCCAAATTAAGAGCTTCACCCATTTTTCCAAAATAAAAACAAATTTCTCTAAATTCAATATTTTCATCCTTTGCTCATCCATTTCTTCCATCTTCAACACAATAACATCAATTTCTCATTCTTTATGATGAGACCATCAATTTCTTCAATTCCATCTTCAGGAAACCATTTGAAATAATTGTAGCCAACCAATTGTTCACATCCCTTTTGTTCAACAAGGCAACAAAAACCCATAAAACAATTAGGACTAACACAAACTTTTCCATTTCAGAAACCAAAAAAAGAATAAAAAATTCACTTCCATGGATCTTTCCTTAAACTTAGGACAACTCCAAAAAAAATTTCCTCTTATTCTTAGGGCTTTTAGTAGTTCTCAAGACTGTTTTATCACCACTATAGCAAATTGGTATTAAACTCAACCTCTTCGACCCACCACCATGAGAAGAAACGCTTAGATTTTGAATTCACCAACCATTATATCTACAAGACGAGCATGAATGAGAAAAGGACATAATAAGCGGGGAAGACAACCTTTTCTCTCCTTTGAAAACCTAGACCTTCAAATGTTACGGCAAACTCATTTCTCTTCCTAAAAAGAAAAGCAACCAGATCATTTACACTGTTTGTAAAATATAAATGACACGTCGTAATATAAATAAATCAAACTCATCATGTCTTAAAGTTGTTTAAGAATAAATAACGAAAAAGGCCTATTTGTTACACTTTTTCAAAAATATGGATCTAATTGAGACTAAAAAAAATCTGGAGACCTAATTAAGATTTTGGTAGAAAAACGAGAACCAATAGAGTATTTTAACCTAAAAAATGTAAAAACACGTTGAGAAAGAGTATTCAATTGCACATGAAGGTTTTTCTGACCTGTACAAAATTATACAATTATTTCTTGCATCCTATCATTTTTTTTTCTGCATCCCATCAAATATGTGAAATACCAAAACTAACCTTTTATCTTTTTTATTTTAATCCACAATTTTCACCCTTTCTTTTACACATGCGTTTTCTTCTTCCAAGCATGGTACTTTGAAATCAAATGGTGTTTTTCGTAGCAGTCCAAGGGATTGGTTTACTTTTGGGCACGCTTCATTTGCTCTGCAGTTCTTTTTCAGACACATTTGGCACAATGCTAGAACTTTGTTCAAAGATGTTTTATGCTTGTATCAATGCATATTTAGATGCTCAAGCACAATTTGGAGCATTTCAAAAACTTGGAAAACACGTAGTATAACATTTGTTATTTTTTTACTTTTTTTATAATTTTGAATTTCACATAAAGAACTAGATAAATCTTTATTTGAACCATTACATATATTCTTCTATTTTTCTTTCTGAAAAGAGCCCCACCCCAAGAAACATGTATCTCTTTTGGGGTGAAAGAGGGGATATCTCGATCAGGGGAGAAAACACGAAAATCCCATATAATGTACTATATCTGACAAGTCTCACTATATATCAATCCAAGATGCATCTTTATCACCAAGGGTTCAAAAGGATACTCTTGGAACACCAATGTGCATAAAATGGACAAATAATATAGTCATATATCTCACTTTAGTGTGGAAACATAATATATCATCAAATCTTCAATATGATTCCACGAGATCTAATTTTATTCAAGTAACATATTCTCTCAACAATCTTCTAATCAATTCAAGAATTCTTTCGATTCCACTAGGAATGAAGATTGAAAATAAATCAAAGGGAGATTCTAATGAAAAATTGATTCTTTGTTAGGATTCTTCCTTTTTTTCAAACATAATGAAAACAGATAGAATCATATTGATTCTTTCAAATCCTTTCTTGATATTCAACATTGTGCCAACTATTAATGAAACATGAGAAACAGATAAATAATCATTTGCTTCCAGAAGAAATCAAAGAATTTATCTAAGAGTAAATCTTATATTCTCTTTTTCAAAATCGATAGTCCTGAATGTGCAACCGAAAATGGAAATCCAAAATAAGTTACAGGAATGTGATTCCATAAAGTTTCGGAATCCGAAAGAATTAGAACACAAGGCTCATTATAGGATTCCTGCAATTGCATGCCCTGGTGTACTCAACAAACTTAAGAACTGTCCTCTGACCAACTGCCTATGAGTTTAATGTCAACAATAATCCTACCAATAAGAAGGAGTTTCTCTCATGTTTGGCTAAGGTTAATTATTTATATACCTGAAAAACCATAACCCCATATATTAAGAAAACCTCCATTCTGGCACAAACTAATATTTTCGGATTTCGATAAACATAAAATCACCATAACAACAAAAATGTTCCACGACGACCACTAGAGACTTCAATATTTATGATATGTCTTGCCTTAGTCTTCAAATGACCACAACGTCAAAACGCAAGAGATAACTACTGTCTCCTTCTCCTAAAACCCAAAAGGGAAAAAACATAATTCTAATAAATGATGAGGTGCAGGTACAAAATATTAAGGTGCAGGAAGCAATTGCCAAAAAAGTATTGAATTTTTTTTCTTCATTTTACTGCCTATCTAAAACTTCGAGTTTAGTGATAATAAATAAAAATAAGCTTTAATCAAATTCTCAATAAAAGAAATAAATTCTGTAAAATAACCACAACATAATCAAAGTTGTATCGGCCGAGTATATTATATCAATTATATGTTTTAATTTAGTTCAAAAATATAATAATTTAGATTTCAATAAATTCAAAAGTATATACAGTTAAGATTTAATAAAAAAAAGTAAAGTTGTCCCGTGGAAACAAAAAAGAGATGTCAGGGAACACAAGTAATGCCTTACCTCAATCCTTGACCTCTCAAGTTGGCCCCTTCTTGACTGGTACATGTCATCTCCTAACGTAGCCGGTTTGGACCCTTAAGGGGTTACCTACGGAAAGGGCTCTGACGATCAAGTCAGCAAAAGGCTCTCAAAAGACAAATCTCATATTAGGGAATTAATGAAAGTGTACCTTTAATTGTTGGGGTCCACACGTATTTATAGAGTCATTAAATGTGTCTGCCCCTTCTTGTGGATTGGGCCCCTCTTGAGTCATTTTGGGCAAATATTCAAATGCTCTATGGGCCTGGACTGAGCCCAAGTTCGAAGTTATCAGCTCTATATTACAATGTGACATTTTATAGTAGGTAGCCTAGGCCGCTATGCAATCTTGTTTAGTTGATTATCCGTCTACTGGTTTAATTATAGGACTATAGGTAGGCGGTTTAGGCCATATGGTTATCCAAGTTTGCCTAGGTATAATACATCAGTCCCCCAGCCTTTAGCGAGATATATATAGCGTCGAAGGTTTAGATGTTTATCAATTTGGAGTGAGTGACGAGTTGTATCAGTGCCAACGAAGTATGTTCAACATGCTAGTGATGATCTTTGGTGATGCGAGTTTTGTGACAATCTGCCTATTGGACTTGATAGTTCTCGACAAGAAAAAATTACTTCTTGGTATGGTATGGTATAGTAGTCCCCCAGTCTTGAGATGTGATGAACATTGCTAAGACTATGTCAGAAGTGATGGAGGTAGGTGAAGGGGCGTCCGTTGTCAAGGGTCCTATCAGAGGGATTTGTGCAGCCATTTTTAGACTTATGACACTTGGTGTACTCATTGTTTGGGCGGGAAAACTTTATAGTGGCTCAAACGTTGATTATAAATACAGGTGGTTAGAAATATTTGTTCATCTTGCTTCATTTGCAAAAGTTTGAGAAAAGTGATTTGTTTACGTGAAATTTGTCTGATACGTTCATTGTCTCTGCCGGCATCTTAAATTTTGAAAAGGTATGTCAAGTGTTAGCGGTAGAGTGTCATCATCTAGTCCGGGTAGTGGGAGTGAACATTCAGGGGAAGAGGGTAGTAGTCGGTCAGGGAGTGGGGTTGGTGGTCAGTTGGTGGTGAAGGGAGGATCCCAAAGGAGGTGACTACTAAAACAAGGGAGGATCCGCTAGAGGAGATAGCGGAAAGCAGCTTACCGACAAGAGTCGGATATGGATGGATGGCTAAGGACGTGCAGACTCAATATTCCTTATTCAGATGGTCTCATCTGTTGAAATCTTGGCTAAATTGTATACTTGTTCTAGAAAGGAATATCAACCAAGATATAATGGCGTCAAAGAGGGTAAGCGCAATAGACTGCGTTTGCCATGGTCAGGAGGGAGCTTCAGAGGGTTTTTTTATATGCACATGTTCCACTTCTCCCAGTTGCACGTGAGGAGGCCCTTTGATGGTTTCACCATAGGGGTGTTGCACTTACTTAACGTCGCCCCTACCCAGCTGCATCCCAACAACTGGGCTTACTTGTAAGCGTTCTAGGTGTTATGTCGGTCCCTATATCTCCAGTTGTCACCTCAATGCTTCCTATACTTTTATGATACTCGACCCAAAAGTCCAACTACCTGGCTATCATTGATAAGCCAACTAGGGATAAGCAGGTTTAAAGCTTTTTCTCAATCGTTTAAACATTTCAAAGATGGATTTTTTAAAGTGGTAGTCAAGGAGCCTAGGCGTTCCTACTTTTACAATGATGATGGGAGTACGAAGTTCCCATTTAGCTGGACCAACAACTCCCCGACATTATAAGGATATGAAAAGGGAGAAGTTGTCGCTAGCTTCTAGGGAGGTGGTGGAGACCCTGATGAAGTGTAATGATAACATGCCCACTAAGGGCTTAGTTAGGGTTTATTTGTCCATGCATCCCATTGTTGATTTAGAAGGTATATTTTTATGTTTTAACTGCTATGTTGTTTTTCAGGAAACTAACTAGTGTTTACCGCTACTGCAGTCATATGGTTCAACTAGGGAAGAAGAATTTGAACTTGTTTCAGGCATTACGGAAAGAGAAGGTTGCGAAAGCCAAAAGCGTTGGGAACAGTGAGGTTCCTAATTTGCAAAATCCTCTGGTGGAGGTGCATGTCCACGGGGATACGAAGAGGAAAGCGGAGGTGCCCGCCAAGCAGGGTGGTGGCAAAGATGTGAAGAAGGTAAGGGCTACCTTGTTGGGGTCGGGATCCTCTTCTAGAGCAATGAAGCTTGAGGTTGGGTCGATCGAGTTGCCGGAGACTACCGTGCGGCGTGATATTAAGATTAATCTGGCAAAGTTTCTAGTTAACTCTATCGACAACATGGAACCCAACGCCATGGTCAAGGCTATGCTAGAGTTTAGCAACAAGGCCTTGATCTTGGGACGCAGAGTGGGTAGCTTGTACCAGAGAGAGTTGAAGGAGGGTAGCCGGTCCAAGGTAGAGGAGCTCAAAGAGCAGTTGAAGGTCCAAACCGATAAGCACGCAGAGGAGAAGGCGACTTGGAAGAAGGAGAAGGAGGAATGGTTAGAGAGGAAATGGTTGGGGTCATGGAGGGTTAAATGTCTAGATTCTGAGAAAAAGCTTAATGAAAAGATAAGTGACCTGCAGACCGATTATGATGAACTGAAAGAGAAGCATGACGGGCTTGAGAGCGAACTAGAAGACATGAATGGTCATATCATTCAGGAGCATATTAACGACTTTCAGAAGGGTCTGAGACAAGCTACCTTCTCCCACAAAGATATAGATACGTCTGAAGCCAGTTTGACGCGAATAAAGATGTGGTTGATGGGCAATTTGTGAACGAGATGGACTCAAGCCCAGAGGAAGAAGCTGAAAAGGTGGCGGATGAACCTGATGTGAATCCTAATGAGGCCGCGACCATGGAAGTGAACATGGATCATATATAAACTTAGGATTTATGGACCTGAATATTTGATTTGCTTTTTTCATCATAAGTTTGTAATAATCCGTACATTTTTCTCTTGCTCTTTTAATATGATGAATGCTTTGTATATATTTATCGGATGAATGCGCTTTATGTACCTATCGTGTTGTATGATGTTGCTAGCTCATGTTATAGGCGCGCGTTGTTTGATGATTATATTGAATTAGACTGTTATAGCTGTTTGATATTGGCGTTATACACCCTGTACTTTGTTAATTGGTGGGAGAGTTTAGGAAATAATCAAGAATTTGAGAAAACGACGTAATAACTATAATGTTCGACCTAGGCCGCCTAATTGGGTAGGTTGTGGGGAAATTAGAAAATCACTTAACGATTATTGAAAAACTAGCGTAATAATATTGATATTCGACCCAGGCCACTTACTTTAGTAAGTGGTGGGGAATCTAAAGAAAGAAACTTAATAATTGATGTTCGACCCATGCCGTTTACTTTGGTACGTGGTGGGGAACTTAAGAAAGAAACTTAATAATTGATGTTCGGCCCAAGCTGCTTACTTTGGTAAGTGGTGGGGAACTTAAGAAAGAGACTTAATAATTGATGTTCGACCCAGGCCGCTTACTTTGGTAAGTGGTGAGGAACTTAAGAAAGAAACTTAGTAATTAATATTCGACCCAGGCGCCGCTTACTTTAGTAAGTGGTGGGGAACTTAAGAAAGAATCTGCGAATCTGTTGCATGGAGAAAAAACCCTTTGCTTTTATTCATGAAGTTTGGGTGCCTCGTTAAAAACTCCTTGTCCAAAACTGATGAAGGCGTGACCACCACCACTACCACCTTAGAAGCTCCCTCAAGAAGGATCACTAGAAGCATGTCTACAAGGGAGTCTTTTATTCCATCATCTTTATCTTTGTTTTGCATTTCTTTAGTTTGAATTCCCTAAGTTGGTTTAGAGTTGACTTATTTGGTTGACTTGTTGACTTTGACCCAAGTTGACCTTTGACTAATATTAGATTAACTTAAACTTTAACATGCTAATCCTTGTTTGTCTTGTTTTTGTAGGTAATTAAGAAAAAGTAGAGCATGGCTAGGTGGCACATGATGATTGGAGCACTTGGATGATGTGGAAGAGAGAGGAAAGCAAAAAGCATAAAGCAAAAGCAAAAGTAGACATGTACCTTGTCTCCTTTTGCCTTTTTGGTTTATTCCTTT
>Ga0209589_1002419_pt1 | contig 32349 bp, 28 predicted proteins | sample CowpeawhiteBW_FD_187525 | JGI IMG/M metagenome (GOLD analysis project Ga0209589, IMG submission 187525) | Root nodule microbial communities of legume samples collected from California USA - Cow pea white BW (SPAdes) (version 2) | ecosystem: Host-associated > Plants > Roots > Nodule | place: USA...
GACCTCCGGGGTCGCGCTTCAGTGGTCGGGACGTAATTCCATGGCCCCTGCTAGTGGGTGTTCATGGTGGTGCCCCATCTGTATAACTAGGTAAGGATTCAAGGTAAGGTTGCATCCTGACGCTCCAAGGAGCCAGTTAGTCTCACTTAGAGCGAACTGACTCTTGTGGTGGGAGTAGCAGGAGGCCTGAAACTCCCTGAGGGCTAACCTTGTGGTGGGAGAGATGTTGATTCATTGTAACACTGGTAACACATAGCTCAGGATCGAGCAGCTCAGGATCGAGCAGAGGTATCCACCACAAGTGCAAACATCCGCTGAATCCGACCGAGTTATACGTATCCGGATGAGTCGAGTCGAGTCGTAGTGTATTGAATGATGAGTCATGAGATGTTTGGTTGTTATATGGATGTGAGATGATGGAAATATATTTGACTGTATGATGAGTACGTGTTGGCTCTAGCTTACCCGTTTTGTTGCATGGCTGTGTTGTATGTGGTTGTTCTTCCTTGCGATGATCATCAACTTGGTTGATGGGAGCAGATGGGCGAGGTTTTCGTGGTCAGCAAGGGAGCGGTGATTCAGTAGCTTAGCCATCTGGGCTGGAGGCATTTTATTTACGATTTCTTTAGGGCTACGGCCTCTGTATCATCTTATGATTTCTTACTCTACACTCTTTGTTAGATTGGTATCCGTTTTATGTCGGCATCGTGGTGTGCCAGGTTGTAGGAGTTGCGTTAAGGACCCCAAGACTACGCTGCTATACTTTATCACGTGACATTTCCTTTAATTTCGTTTTAATAATTAAATGGGATGTTACACTAATTAAATCTGTAAGGAATCCCATATATAATTCGTAAGATTGAGGATGTATACATAGAAAACTAAGGTTATATTAGACGATATTTTTCCTGCACTGGTCTCTTTCATATATTTATTATCATTACTAGATCTATATGTATTTTATTTTCTCAACTAGACTTTTTTTCACTGTGGATATACATTTTTTTATTACTTTTGTGTGAATAAATATAATTTTTTATTTAAAAAATAAAAAAAAATATTTAAAATTTTAGAAATATAAAATTTTGTTTAAAAGACTTTATTTAGAAAAAAAGTAAAAATATAAATGCAAAAATATAAAACAATATTGAATGTTTTGATTGAAATTTATAAACTTTTTTAAAATAGGAAAAATTATTAAAATTTATTAAAAAAAATTTACTTAGAAAACAAATATGAAAATTGAAATTTAAAAATATAGAAAAATATATAATTTTTTAATAGAAAATTTGGAAAGACAAAAAAGTATAAAAATTTATTTAAGACGTTTAATTTTAGAACAAATATAAAAATAGAAATTTAAAAATATATCAATTTAGAATATTTGAAATAAATTTGATTATTTTTATTGTTGTTTTATTGTAATTGTAAAGAAATAATTTTAAGGATTTAGTGTTTTTGAATTTAATAATTTAATTGTTAAGATATTTTTTCTCTAAATTATTTTCTGTAGAATTTTGATTTTTTTTTTTTTTACATATGACATATAGAGTTTTTCTTTTTCCAACATAGCAGACTCTGCCGACAACATTTAAAGGAATAACAGACTTTGTTTCAAGTCAGATTTTGGTCTACGAATTCTAACCTTGAATCTTTATTAACTTTAATTTAAATAACGAATAACTTAAAAATTTATCAAATTTGGATTTGAATTTGAATTTTTTAATTTTTATTCTTTTAATATTTTACTCCTAACTAATTTTCAAACAACAAAATTTACATTACACTATAAAAACTTTAAACTTATATTTAATCATTTTCAATAAATAAAACATTTCAAAATATTAATTAAAAAAGGAAAAGAAATATATTACTCAAACTTCTTAAAATTTAAAAATAAAATAAAAAAGTTGCATAGAAAAGTTTCAACTTTTACTTTTATATTTTTTCTAAATAAGTTTTTAATAAATTTTAATACTTTTTCTATTTTGTAATTTTCAATTAAAAATTTGACATTTTCTTATATTTTAAAATTTTTATTTTATATATATTTTTTTTAATTATAATTTTTTCTTAAACAAAATTTTTATATTTCTATGGTTTTAAATATTTATTTTTATAATTTTCTAAATAAAAAGTAATAATTTCTCATAAAAAATAAATAAATAACTACATTTGCAACATAGGGTCTAGTTGAGAAAAAAAAAATGTACGTAGGTATGTAAAATAGGCTACCTAGAAAAATATTTCATGTTAGACACTACTATAAATTTTGACACATCTTAGATATGCTAACACCTCAATATTCATCTATCGTTTATCATCACATGAAAATTTCATAAAAATAAAATAAATAAAATAATACAAAACATAGAGGACCACATTGTTAGAATCTTGCGGGCAAAATATTTGGATTTGGACAAAACCTAAAAGAGTGTGGGGTGAGTTGGTTTGTTTAATAAAAATTGTGCTTTAAAAGTTTTCCCTTTTTAATATCAAAATTCACTTAAGAATAAAAACTCCCTACAAAGATGAACTCCCCTTATACGTAATATTATCCTTTTTGGATAAAAATAAAACTTTCTAGACCAAGTACTCCTCCTAAATCTAATACTTCTCCTAAATCTAAGAGACACTCTAAAGTTTAGAGAAAACAAGAGTTCATTTAAATAAGGGGAGATTACATCATTAAAAATATGATTTTTAACTTTCTAATTTCAATTTATTTAGCTTCCCGTTGTTGCCAATAGTCAAAATGTTTGAAAAATTCATCCAAGAGGTAAAAAATTTAATTTTCATATTCAACTTTGCAGATTAATCAATTATCATTAGTCATCATTTTTTTCTCAAAAATTTCCAAAACCTCCGATAATCAATTATTTAGCACAATAATTGATTATTGCACAATGATAATCGATTATGACTTGAAATAATTGATTATTACAAATAACATCCTAAAATTTTAATTCAATCAATATTCAATTTTCAGATGACATAATCAATTATTGCATGGTGATTTCCAAAAAACAATAAAAAAAGATCACTTTTCACAATTTAAGACACATTACTAACATCCAATATGCCTAAATCTTTTCTAAGATCATAGAACTTACTAAGAGACAAGTTACTGGGTCCCCTAAAACTTATCTGGGTCCTTTGTGGTTAGAGATAAGTTACTTTATAATAGGAATCCAAGCATATATTCTATTAGGAACATCAAAATGTTTGATTCTACATTTGTTAGAAGTATGTCCCTTTTACATACAATAGAAACATGTTACACAATTTATATTCCTAGAATAAGACTTACCTTTTTCTACCCATATCCTACGTGGTCTTTTGTTCTTATTCTTAGGAGCTTGCTTGTTGTTATTGAAATCCTTTTTTATTAAACATTAAATTTTTAATACTTTTATTTTTAGTTGCATCTTGAAGTAATTTTCCAAGAATGCTAATGCCAAACATATGGCTTTTATAAGATGCACACTCAACATTTGTAATCTCTTTACTTTCTAACATTAAAATTTTATTTTTCAAAATTTCTTCTTCAAGAGAGAGTTTTTAAATTTCTTCTGTAAAACTTTATTTTTTATTTCAATTTTATATGCAAAGAATTTAATTTTTCAGTTAATAAACAAAGCTCGGCTTCCTCGTTCAAGTCACTAAAGCTTGATGAACAACTGGAATTGTTGTCCTTCCATTTCTTTTTCTTGAAGAACTTTCTGCCCTTCTTCTTTTCTCTCTTCTTAACATTTGGGCGGTTTATTTTGACATGCTCCAAATCTGCACAACTGTAGTATTGGAAATTTGGAGAAGAACCTTGATTCTTCTTTTTATGATTTTTATGTTGTCATTTGCACTTCATAAACTTTGTGAACATTTTCAGCATTAAGTTTATATCGTCACAATCAGAGTCATCATCTTCTTATTGATTTTTGCCATTGAAAATTTTAGATTTAAAGGCAATATTCATTTTATTTCCTTGATCCTCTTCATCATTCAACCTTCCAATTTCAAGCTTGTGTTCTTTTAGCTTACCAAAAAGAGCTGTCATGGTTTCAAGGTTTTGCAATTCCATGATGGTCGTGACCTTAGGTTGCCAAGACCTATTCAAAGATTTCAAAATTTTTATATTAAGTTCATCATTTTTACCTTACCTAGAGAGATGATTGACAATGTGGTTGAATCTTTTATGCACATCGTATATTGTTTCCCCTTTTAGCATATGAAACATCACATAATCCTAAATCAGTGAGTTCTTTCTTGTCAATTTACATCATTTGTGCCTTCAAGGGTTACTCTTAAAATTTTCCACATCTCTTGAGCACTCTTACAAATAGAGATCTAGGAAAACTCATCAAGGGTTATAGCAAATGAAATAATATTTTTGGCCCTAACATCACATTGAACCCTTCTATTTTCTTCTACACTCCATTGCAAAAAAAGGCTTAGATTCCTGCACATTATTAACAATAATATTAGGAACAAAAATACCTTTTTATAATAGCATCCTAAATACCTCTATTAACAGACTCTAAAAATATTTGCAATCTTACTTTCCAAAAAAGGATAATTTTCCCAAACAAAAAGTGGAGGTCTGCTAATAAACGTACTCTTGACAAATATTTAATTTTGTCCAACTATTTTGGAACTTAATTTAAAAAACTATCAAAGCAAGTTTTGATACCAATTTAAAATCACGCAGTGAAATATTTGGGTTTGGACAAAAAGCCAAGAGGGTGGGGTGAATTGTTTTGTTTAATACAAAATGTGCTTTAAATTTTTTTCCTTTTTAATATGAAAGTTCAATTAAAATATTTTCCTTTATAATAACAACAATTAATTAAAATGAGTAGGGAAAGAGAAGATTGACACAAGGTATTTTATATTGGTTCAAATCAAAAGACCCTATGTTTAGTTGTTAATCTCTCTAAAGAGGGATTAACTTAAACACTAAGAATAAACTTAGATTAAAAATATGAGTAAGAATAATTTAGGAAAGAAAACACGTCGCTTGAAGCCACAAGAGATGAAAGACACCTCCTTTGAAATTCACAAGAGATGAACACCTCCTTTGACTCCTACAAATGATGAAGACACCTCTCTTGAATCACCCAAAAGATGAAGAAACACCTTCCTTGAGTCCACAAGAAATGAACATTTCCTTTGAATTACACAAAGGATGAATAACTTCTCCTAGCAACTACAACAACACTCAATCAGAAAAGAACCCATTTGGTGAAAATTATTGCTCGACCCAAACTTAGGTTTTTCAAAGCCTTTTCACATAGAATTCTCAAGCACTCAAACTTCTCTAACTTTTGTATCTTCAAATGAAAGCCTACCACCCTATTTATAGAAGCCAATTTCTAAATTAGGTCAAGAAACTAGAGAGTCAAGTCACAACTACTACTGATAATCGATTATCATAAAGGCTTTACTCGAAAGTCACTTTTCACTGAGATAATTAATTATCACTAAGAATAATTAATTATTTAAGTGTTAATTGCTAAAGCAAAGACTCTCTCTTGAATTTCTCAATGCACTATTGCTTGGGATCTATCTTTTGGCTTATGATCGTCTATATTTACTATCTTAAAGACATACATATATTACATGGTTTCAACAACCCAAATTATAAGAACTTAAAATAAATCTTGATTCCAAGCATTCTTTACGTCTTCAACACTTTTATTCATGAATCATAATTAAGTTTTCAACATTTCTCCATAAGTATTCAAAATTATTTCAACACAAAGAACAAATAAAGCATAAAATCACTCCTTTTTGAACCTCCAAATCAATTGGTAAACAACCATATAACAACTTTCAAAGAGCCAAAGTTTTAGCTGGTGACACATCATCCAACAAAATCAAGTTCCTCCAATCCACACATTCCATACCAAAAGAGTAAAATTTTTTTTGCATTTTTTGAGAAAGCACACTAGAATATTCCAAAATCCAATTAGGCACATCCTCATTCTCATTAACCATTAAAGAAGAATAATCACATAAATTGACAACAAAAGAAGGAAAGTTTCGATGAGTACTTGTCCATGCTAAACTAACAATGGAGTATAACCTTATTCTATCAAAATAAGGAATTATAGACAATTTAGATATGCAAATGTTAGAGCACCAATGATCATTCCAAAGTTAATACAATCACCCTTACCTAGTGTCCAAAAAGTATTTTCAAGAACAACATCATATGCACTTTTAATACCATGATAATTTACAACAATTTAAAGAACAAATATTTCTGATACTTAGACTTAAGAAATTGAATAAACATGACTTCAATCCAAGTCATGCTACCATAAGCAAATTCCCAAGCTAAACGTATCAGATAGGCTTTATTCTCGCTTTGAATATTAGTAACCTATAAATCACCATTCAACTTAAAACCACCAAGATAGACCATTTAACAATTAGCAGTCCTCTAATTTGTATATCTTCAGTCCACACAAAATTTTGAATCCATTATTCCACCTTAAGAATAAGTTTAACAGGCCACTTATAAATTAGGAAGAAATAAGACAACAAGCAAACAACTATTGAATTTATTAGATGAATTCTTCCCATAAGCAACTTCCCTTTCAGAGAATCAAGCTTATTACGAAACTTATCAACCAAAGACTAAAACACCACTGTTCAAGAGCCCTCACAAAAATTGGCACACCCAAATACGTAAAAGGAAGAAATCTTTAATTACAAGAGAGAAACCTTTTGAGATGTCTAATAAAAGAAGTAGAAGCATCAATAGTGTAAAAATGACTTTTAACGAAACTCATCAATTGACTAGAGAAAGTGTCATACTCATACAGGAAAGATTTATTTTTTATTTCAATATTAGTACAAGTTATTGGGCTCATCTTTTCTTAATTAAGGATTTTATTAGAATTTGAAAAAACCTATAAATTTTAGATAGGTACGGGTTTTTTAACTTAAAAATTCACAAATGAATGTAAAATAAAAAGGTTAAATATGTTTTTAGTCCCTGAACTTTGATGAAAGATTAGAATTCGTCCATGTTCGAAACTTTGACACATTTTGGTCCCTAAGCTTTAAAAATGAAGGAATATATTTCTTTTAATCCAATTATGTTAATATTTTTCAACATGTCAAACATGTTTCATAATAATATTTGAGTTGTTTATACCATTTGTATAGGGAGCCTCTTTACATTTCATTAATTAAGTACAATAGGGAAGCCTGGGAGGGATGTACTCAGACGCGGACACGAAAGGAAGGGGTATTGTGCAGGATAAGGTACAGTCAACAAAAGGATAGGGGAAGAAAGTGATGGGTTAAGAGTGGCGTGATTAGATCTCGGCCCGATGGCCGTGAACATCACGGCCCAAATGATGAGATACATCTCAGCCAAGGCATGTTATGTAACTTGGCAGGGCAGCAGTAGCATTTAGGATGAGAGGCCGGGTAGATGTCGGCCATGGGGGTTTGGCACATCTCGGCCCAGTGGTCCCGACACATAATGGGCCAGCAGCGCAGAGGGGTAGACCTATCCCAGTCATGACAAAGATAGCATACAAGCCCAAGAGCTCAGAAGATTGACAGTAATGAGAATGTAGAAAGGTTACCGTTAAGGCCGGGGGGCAGTTACTGTATTGATTAGATTCCTTAACACTTAATGGGAGAAGAAAACCGCCCTGTAGGCAATAAAGAAGGAAGTAATGCCAGGTAGTATAAAGGACAATTCACTAATTGACAGGTGACATCTATCTAAAAACTCATATAATACAGAAAGAGTATCGAGTTATTGCTGACTTAGGCATCGGAATGTTTGCAGGTACCCCACTCTTGACGGTGAACCAGAGTCAGCTGCGAGGAAGGAAGTTGTGTTGTCAGAAGAAGAAAATTGAGGGCTCTTGAGATCGCTTGGTTTCCTACCATACAAGAACATTTGGCGCCCACCGTGGGACCAAGCTACTCTCAATGGACATGGATTCGACCAGGACAACAATAGATCACAGTGTAGCCCTAGCCGAGATGCAGCGACAAATGCAGGAAGAGATGCAGGTAGAAATACAGCGACAACTAGCTGAGATAAGGCATAAAAACGAGGAGGAAATCAACGCCTTGAGGGCAGAAAACCAAGGAATCAGGAGATAGACCAAATGCACGAAGAGAAGGAGAGAGATGCCACAAGAAGAGGAGATACAGGAAGAGACGTCAGACCAGGAGGAGTCCCGCGCTCAAACTAACCCCAATCAGATTGATGCGCGAGCAGGAACACCTAGGCGTCACCTCTTCGTGGACGGCATCATGACGGCCGACCTCCCCGCGCGTTGGAAGGGGCTTACTATGAATCAGTATGATGGCACCACAGATCCAGAGGAGCATATAGACATCTTTACCACTCAGGTGGGATTGTACACAACCGAAGACGCAATCCTCTGTCACGTTTTCCCAACATCGTTGAAGGGTCCGGCGCTCCGTTGGTTTACCCGGCTTCCCCCCAACTCCGTTGACTGTTTTGATACGCTGACGACGCGTTTTAGCATTCAATTTGCTACTAGCAAACCCCATCACCTTACCTCTTTGGCACTGGTGAATGTGCGACAGGAAAAAGATGAGACATTGCGCAATTTCATGGAGCGATTCGGGAAACTATCCCTGAACATCAGTAATTTGAATTCAGAGGTGGCCATGCATCATCTGATTACAGCCCTGCGACCGGGCCTGTTTGTGGACAGCTTGTGCAAAAAACCCGTGGCTAATCTGGATGAGCTCCGAACGCGGGCTACAAAATTTATGCAAATGGAAGAGTTGAAGGAGTTTCGCAACACCACCCGCGGGGAAATCCATGACAGGAAGCAACCCGAGAAGGACAGAGTGGCAACCTCCAGATCAGGCTCTAGGTTCCGAGAGCAAAGACAACCAAAGTATCATAGATACACCCCGCTGATATCCAACAGGGCACGAATTCTGGAGGAAGCCCTCAATGTCGACCTTATATCCCCTCCTAGAAAGGTCCCAACTCCCCCTCATGCGGACACCACGAAGCATTGTCGTTACCACCGAAATTATGGCCATACTACAGAAGAGTGTTTCACACTGAAGGACAAGATCGAGGAGCTAATACAAGCTGGGCATCTCAATAGGTTTGTAAAACGTGAAGAGAGGGGATTTTCATCCAGAAAGGAGGACCGAGATGGGGGAAACGAGAGGAAAGAGTACAGAGCGCCAGCGTATGGGGGGCGGCGCGAAGATAACCTCAGACGAAAGATCGATCATAAGAGGGATGAGCAACGTGAACCACAGGAAAAGCCATTACAGGGAGTTATCAATTACATTGCGGGAGGTTTCGCTGGGGGGGCTCCACTGCATCTGCCAGAAAGAAGTATGTCCGCATAGTTCAAAGCGTGAATGTAGTTTCCACATATCCGTGTAGGCGTATGCCGCCTATTACCTTTCGGGACGACGATTTTCAGGCTGTTGACCCTTAACATGATGATCCGATGGTCATATCGGTGGAAATCAAAGACTTCGCCGTTAGAAAGACCCTTGTGGATCAGGGAAGCTCGGTGGATATCCTCTATTGGAGAACTTTCAAAAAGTTGAAAATCTCAGAAGCAGACATTCAACATTATTCGGAACCCATAGTTGGATTTTCAGGTGAAAGGGTGGACACGAAAGGCTATATCGACATTTTCACTAAATTTGGAGGAGGAAAGGTGACGAGGACGGTAAAGATTAGGTACCTCATTATCGATGCGCACACATCATATAACATATTATTAGGAAGACCCTCTCTTAATACGTTAGGCACAGTTGTTTCTACATATCATTTGGCAATGAAGTTTGCTTCCGCATCTGGAGACATCATCACCATACACGTGGACCAACCCACTGCCCGTAAGTGCTATGCAGATAGTTTGAGAGGACGACCCAAGTCACCCCCAAGACGTGTAGTGCACAACATTGAGAGGACATCGAGGATTGAGGGCGCAGACTTAGATCCTCGCTTCAATGATGACACACGGGTCGAACCAGTTGAGGCCACAGAGAGACATGACTTCGGGAATGGGCTCAAGTACACCTACACCGGTAAGGCATATGCAGATGTCGTAGAGCTGAAGCAGACGTTGAACGAACATGCCGATTTGTTCGCCTGGAGTGCAGCTGGCATGCCTGGAATCGACCCTCGAATTGCTTGTCACAAACTGTCTATTTATACAGAAGCAAAATTGGTCGCTCAAAAGAGGCGAAAAATGGGGGGAGAGAAGAAGGAAGCAACCAAGGCTGAGGTGCAGAAATTGCTCTCCGCAGGCTTTATTACAGAGGCTACGTATACCACTTGGTTGGCCAACGTGGTGTTAGTCAAAAAGTCTAATGGTAAGTGGCGGATGTGCACGGACTATACAGACCTTAATAAGGCCTGCCCCAAAGACACTTATCCTTTGCCCAGCATCGACCGGCTTGTCGATGGAGCAACTGGCCATAGGGTACTTAGTTTCCTAGATGCCTATTTGGATTACAACCAAATACCTATGTACGCAGGTAACAAGGAGAAAACAACTTTCATCACAGAGGGAGCCAATTTCTACTATGAGGTAATGCCCTTTGGCTTGAAAAATGCGAAGCCTGGGAGGGATGTACTCAGACGTGGACACGAAAGGAAGGGGTATTGTGCAGGATAAGGAACAATCAGCAGAAGGATAGGGGAAGAAAGTGATGGGTTAAGGGTGGCGTGATTAGATCTCGGCTCGATGGCCGTGAACATCACGGCCCAAATGATGAGATACATCTCGGCCAAGGCATGTTATGTAACTTGGCAAGGCAGCAGTAGCATTTAGGATGAGAGGCCGGGTAGATGTCGGCCATGGGGATTTGGCACATCTCGGCCCAGTGGTCCTGGCACATAATGGGCCAGCAACGCAGAGGGGTAGACCTATCCCAGTCATGACAAAGATAGCATACAAGCCCAAGAGCTCAGAAGATTGACAGTAATGAGAATGTAGAAAGGTTACCGTTAAGGCCGGGGAGCAGTTACTGTATTGATTAGATTCCTTAACACTTAATGGGAGAAGAAAACCGCCCTGTAGGCAATAAAGATGGAAGTAATGCCAGGTAGTATAAAGGACAATTCACTAATTGACAGGTGACATCTATCTAAAAACTCATATAATACAGAAAGAGTATCGAGTTATTGCTGACTTAGACATCAGAGTGTTTGCAAGTACCCCACTCTTGACGGTGAACCAGAGTCAGCTGCGAGGAAGGAAGTTGTGTTGTCAGAAGAAGAAGATTGATGGCTTTTGAGATCGCTTGGTTTCCTACCATACAAGAACACCATTTGACACTTTCTCGCTTCAACGTAATTAAGTTAAACAGATTATATCATTTTATTTTTAAAGTTTAGGATCAAAATGTATCAAAGTTTTGTACATTAACGAATTCTAGTTTCATGTCAAAGTTAAAAGACTAAAATCATACTTAACACAAAATAAAATATATATTTTTAATATAATATAAACCAATTTCTAGTATATATATATATATATATATATATATATATATATATAATGTATATTTTTATTATTATTTTAAGTTTTTTATTGGTTTGCCACTGTCACAACTTTTAATGACTTTATAATTTTTTAAAAGCGATGACAAGTTAAAAAAATATTTAGAAAACAAAACCACATCGCTGCATCATCAACTTCATTTTTCAAAGATGATATCGTTTCGATTCTATTTTATATTGTTAACTTTTTCTTCGCAATACATTTCCATTTTAATAAAAATTTTGTAAAACAATGAGATTCGTTATAGAAATAAATATTTAATGATAAAAACGTGAAAAAAAATAAGTGACAAAATTTGAAAAGTATAAGAGTCAAGCGATAAAATAATCTATTAAGTAAATTTTTTTCAGTAAATGCCAACAAATAAATAAAAACTTTCAACGTGAAGACAAAACAAAAAATTAAAAAATTTATAGGACTTCATACATTATTTACTTTTCATCAACTTATTATTATTATCATTGCACTATTAATTTCTTTGCTGATGAAATATTTGTCTTAAAACATTAACTTTAATTTTAACCCAATCTTATAATAAAATTAATTTGTAAAATAAAATTTACATATATATATTTACTAGACAGCTTAACAATTAAGAATTTGAAGAGTGGTTTGATCTGGAGGAAGAAGAAACGAAATCAAATATTTTAAGTGCGAGAAAAAAAAGACGTGATGAACAGTAATAGTTGTGTTGAAAATGACTCGGAAAACTGAGCAAAAGGCATCAAATTATGCATATTCTCCGACAAGGTTTGCCCTATGATCTGAGTCCAAGTAGCAAAATTAGGTCAACTTGTATGAATGAATGAATGAAGAATATTCCGATTCAATGGCATCTTAGAATACTAGGTAGACTTTCTGTATCCCTAGAATAGAATATAATAGAATATAGCAACACCCAAATTTCCATGTGCATCCCCTTAATCAATCATAACCTCTCTCTCCCTAACAACTTTAACAACATTTCATTATATCCTTTCATTCTCCCCTTTCACCAACATCTTTGTCCCCTTAACTTTCCTACATTCTTTTCTATTTTTATCCTCTACATTCAGGTTTAGGGAGCTAAGGTAACAATGTAAACTTTCATAATAATTAGTTTTTAGGTTTAATTAATTGGATGATACCCATTTTCGTTTAGATGTATTATATTTGATATCTGCTTTTAAAAAAGTATTAATCAAATCTCAACTTTTGAAAAAGTGTCTCAATTAAGTTTATTTTTAATTATTTTTTATAAACATGAATTTAAAGTTATTTATTCTTAATTATTTTCTAGACATCAAATTACCTATGCATAAAACTTTAATCTCGAGTCTTATTCTCAACAAACTGTGAAGCTTTGGAAATTAATTATAAGGGGTGAGAAAGGTTTGATTAAGACTAATTTCCCAACTAAAACCTAAATAATATGTTTACGTATGACTTATTTTTATTTTATTTTATGTTTTCATTTGGTTTCCAAATAAAAGAAATAGTCATTGAATTTCTTAACAATGATTGAAATTTTTTGATATGATTGCTTTTGGATAGGGAAAAAAAGGAAGGAAAGTGGCTAGAAAGTAAGATTGTTTGAATTAAAGAAGAATGAGTGAAATATTTATAATGAATGTGATATGAGAAAGAAATTAAATTAATTGTATTGTATAATTATTTACCAAAAATGCCTTTTTTTATAATGAAAAACAAAAAAATATATAAATTGAATTTAGAAAATGATAAATTATGTAGTAAATAATTTATAAAATTGAAAATAATATTTAATTTTTTTATTAATAAATTTGTATAAAATTATATAATTTAAAGAATGATTAATTTTTTAATATAGCTTTATACGTGTAAAATAAAAATCACTAATATCAAATTAACACTCAATTGAATTTTACTTTATTTCGAACAAAAAAAAATGACTAAAAATTTTAAGATCAATTTAAATTAAAAGTGAATAATAATATTAACTTTATATATATATATATATATATATATATATATATATATATATATTTATATATATATATATATATTTATTTATTTATTGTAAGGCCCTATTCTTTTTGTAACCTTTAACAAAAAAGGTTGCCCCAAATTTGATGGGCCAAAGAGCTGGCTCAAAGGATAAAGCTGATCCTAAGTTGTCCTAACATTTTCACTCTCACTCTTTCACAGAACCAGCTGTCACCTTCTCCTTTACTCTCACAGGATGCTCTGCTAGGGTTTGCCCTAAGCCTTCTTCGAGCTAACTCGAACCCAGCTCCTACTCCACGTAAGTGCCTCTTTCTAGCTTGTATGGTTTTCCATCGATCTTTCTTCGTATTTTCCAGTTAGGGTTTCGTAATAATCTGTCCCTTGGTTCCGTTTTCCTTCTATTTTCAGCTCGTTAGCTCATTTCTAGAGCCGCAGTGCTCGCTATTGTGCCGTCAAGGCCTCTGTTAACCCTTTTCTAGGTACGAGAAGCTAGGGTTTCGAGTTTAAGTTGTTTTTGGCCTGTTCTTGAGCTTGCTTGATGTTTGTATGGGTTAATCGTTATTTTTGGTGCGTGGAATACTTTGTATGATTGCTTGGATTTGAAAATGCATTTGCTGCAAGTGAGATCAGGGCGAGAACTGGTAATCTCGCCCAAGCAAGTCAGACTCGCCTAAGAGAGTCTGGCGGAGGCTTGCCCAGACCTTTTGCGCGAGCTGTCGCCCAGGCGGGTGGTCTTGGTTTTGAGCGAGAGACTGCCTTGCTCAGGCGAGGTGAGCTCGCCTAAGCGAGCTGGCGCGTTTGTTTCTATCGAGTTTTATCGAGCTCTCGCCTAGGCGAAGGGGAGCTCCCCTGAGCGAGAATCCTTCTCGCCTGGGCGAGACCCTTTCGGCCTGAGCGAGGAGCTGAATGAGGGTACGCGCTAGTTTGGTGTTTCCTTTCCTGCCTTTTTATGTTTGGCATGTAATTGATGGGGTTATTGTATAATGGCATGAAGGGTATAATATGCATGTATGGGAGGGTGTATGAGTTATGAATGACAAACTTGAATAAATCCTTGGCATGAAATGAGCATGAAATGGTTGGTTGCGAAAGTGGCATGGTTATGAGATGGATTTAGATTCTAATTCATGGATGGAGCATGATGTGATGGTATTGGTTTGATCCGGAATATGAAAGAGGTTGGTTGCGAGAGTTGACATATATGTATGTATATATGCGCGATAATTATTAATTGGTTGCTTGATTATGTTTGGTTGTAGTCAGTGCGTAATTCCTTGAAATCTCTAGGTGAGATTTCAGGGTCGTGCTTCAGTAGTCGAGACATAATTCCATGGCCCCTGTTAGTGGGTGTCTATGGTGGTGCCCAATCTGTATAACTTGGTAAGGATTCAAGGTAAGGTTGCATCCTGACACTCTAAGGAGTCAATTAGTCTCACCTAGAGCGGACTGACTCCTGTGGTAAGAGTAGTATGAGGCCTAAAATTCATTAAGGGCTAACCTTGTGGTGAGGGAAATTGATTCATTGTAACATTTATAACACATAGCTCGGGGGTGAGCAGAGGTATCCACCACAAGTGCGAGCATCCGCTGAATCCGAGCAGGTTATATGTATCCGGATGAGTCGAGTCATGTCTTAGTGTAATGTTTGTGAAGTCTTAACATGCTTGGTTGATATGTGTTTATGGAATTGTGAAAATATATTTGATTGCATGAATGAAATCCATTGTACTCTAGCTTACCCTACTTTATTGTTGTGTGTCCTGTTGTGTGGTACTCTCCTTTGCGATGATCATCAACTTGTTGGTGTGAGCAGATGCGAGGAACAACCGTGGGCAACAGGGAGGTGATGGTTCCGCTGCATAGTCCGCGTGGACTGGGCTTAATTTTCTTTATGGGCTTTTCTTTAGGGTTGTGGCCCATGTATTTGTTTGTCCTTGGATTTATATACATTTTGTAAACTTTTTATTCAGTTTTCTTTTGGGCATCGTGGTATGTCTTGTGTTGTAAGGAGTTGAGTTTTAAATTCCAGGACTGCGCTAGTATGTTATCTTTATGTGACGCTTCCTTTAATTTCGCGTATTAAATTAAATGGGATGTTACATGTATACATTATAATTTTATACTAAAATATTGTTATGTATTATACTTTTTATTATGTTTGATTGTTTTTTTTTTGTATAAATTTAAAGTATAAATGTAAAATAATTTTTCTTAAAACATTATTATAATTCAATAACAAAATTAATTAAAAAACCTAATTACAAATAATATATAAATACAATTATTTATTACTTTAAATTTAAATAATTTATTTCTTAACAAAAATAATTTGTTTAACTATACATTTATTTCACTTGAAATATCAAAAATTTGTAATGTGATTTCATTAATGAGCATAGAAGACCGCGGATTGAGTTAAATATAAGCAGTTATGCTTAAAAATGTAATCATATGGAGGTATGTAATCATTAAGTATACTTAATTTACATGTAATTACGAAAATAGTTAATTTTGAATCATATTTGATTCTTTACATAATTATTGCAATTAATTGTAGGGTAAGCCGTCATTCACTCATTCTCTTTTTTTTCCCTTACGAATAAGATGGTAATAAATCCACCTCCCCTTCCTTTCCATATGACAAATAAGCTCTAATAAGAGAAAGTAAACAACTTTAACATGTTATTTCCTTGAAGATTAAAATAAAGATAAAAGTAGAAGTGATTTATTTAAGATAGATTTTATATATTTTATTATTAAAATATAGAGTTTATATATAGAAAAATTGATTATTCAAATTTTAGTTTAGAAAGACCATCGTCTTTTAAAGCTTTTTATTATTTTTTTTTCTGACTTTTCTATAAGATTTTAAGAGATTCTTACATTTTTTTTGGAAGATAAAGTGATGTGGTCACCACACTTAATATAAGTTGTTTGGTGAACTTTTGATGATTTCTGATGATTGTTGAATATTAAAATGAGATGTTGAATTTGAATAATGTTGTGTGATGTGAGTAATGAATAGAGTTTGATAAATCAATCTAGTCAAATTCATTTATGGGACAATATTTTAGAACTAAATGATTTATTTGTGATAAAAGGACAAAACTACCCAGTTGAAGGTAATTTGATAAACTAATATATTTTTTAAGATTTCTAAATTATGTAGGCTCGTTGGTCAAGTCATCCATTGGCGGAGCAAAATTCAAGTTTCTAAAATCTAGAGAGTTCAATTTGTTTTACTTAGGAGGTGAGCCTCTAAATTAGGCTCCCATGGCTTTGGCAATTGGATAGTAAATTACTAGGCAAGTGAAATTCTTTTTATCAAAAAATTTAAGAGATCTAGGTCGCATGGTCGCTATGCAAGTCTGGTGTCATTGAGCAAATTTATTAAGTAAGAACTCCCAATACTTGGTCGATAGGTGAGTAAACCCTCTCGCAAATTGAAATTAATTTAATTAAATCCATAGAGCTTAGAAGGGATTGATCATTGAGCAAGTAAGGTCTTGTTGAGCGAGGCAACCTTCATGGGTGTCTCATTGTATGAGTGAGTACTTTTGTTGGACAAACCTTTTATAATAAAACTCTAAGAGTTGTCTTGTTGGACGAGCTGGTGAGCTCGTTGAACGAGAAGGGATAATATGGGTAAGTGAAAATCAATGTTTTGAATTTCTAAATATGTTTAACTTCTTTAAGTTGTGGCAAATGATAAAAGTATATATTTGTTTGAATGAGAATGTGTTAATTTTGTTGAGATGTGATATATGGTATAATGTGAACATAGGTATCTCCAAAGAGGAAATATTATGTTGAGAAGTTGTTAATAGTGTACTAAATTTGGGATTCTAAAGGAGATTGTACTAAGCACATAAATGAAAATATCAAGTGGTGAGAGTAAATGTTGGTTTCCATGAGATAGCATACAATGTGAAAAATAATTAATTGTGCATAATAGGTTATAAACAATTTACCTTGTCATATGAGAACTTAACTTCATGAAATATAGCTTTGTGTCACTGAAGGTAGTATGACAAGTGTAGATCTCTTAGTTTGATTCAACACACGAGTCTTATTGAACTATGATGATGTGAAGTCAATTCTTTATGGCATGAGAGATAGCTAGTTGGGTTGAGAGATTTAGACACTTGATTATGTTTGTTGTGATGTCATTAAGTGAATAATTTGATTATTGAATGAAGTCCATTAGATGAATGGATGAGATGTGAATGTGTGTGATTGTATGACACTTTTTAAAGAAATCTAGGTTACCCTATTTGTTTTATTTGTGTTGACTTTCAATTGTGATCAACAATAGATCTTGTTTGATAATTTTTTGGGAGCCAAAATAATACTTTCAAAATTTATATATTTAATCATTGTCATTAATACAAAAAAATATGGTTCATTCTATGATAATCAACTCAGTTAAAAATAGGTTATGGAAAAACACATAATACTTAACTTCTTCTTTTATGTTCATAAAAAATTACTATACAAAAGACTCATGAGATAAAAAAATATGAAACTAATATTTTAGTATCATGTGAGAGAAGAGAGAGTTATCTTTTTTTTTTCTTCAAAAAGCAACAAAACATGTGAAAAATGAGAGTCGGAATAATGAGTTTGTGTTTAACTTACCATTCTTTAATTTTAGAAATAAAAAAAAAAGTGAAAGAGCTTTTTATCTTAGGGGGAGATTGAGAAGGGCACCTTGAGAGGTTAAACTCGTTGCAACCTGGAGAGGTTTATACTCATGATTAAACTCGTTGCATAAAAGACTGGACGTAGCCTCAAGGTGTGAGGTGAACCCGTATAAATCCTCATCTTCATTCTTCTCTATCTTGATCATTCATTTGCATATCTTATGTTTGGATTAAAGATTTTAAAATGTTTACCAGCTCTATTCATTCCTCTCTTAGAGCCACCTTGCCCCAACACCAATAACTTGTAATCCACCCGTGTATTGTCTGACCATTCAACTTTACCATATATATCATATATTGTTTGATTAGCATATTTGACTGAATTTCAACACCATTTCATCTATCATCTGATCAATGAGCTTGTCACATGTATTATGTAAAAGGCTTATACACATTCCTTTAAATAATTATTTTGTTAGCATAAAAACAACTTCATCAAACGAGGTTGATTTCATCTGATCTTAATAATCTCCCTTTTTTTTATGATGACAAAACTACAAGATAAAATAAGTGAAAGTATAATGCAGAGCATAATCACATGTATCAAAGATTTCATGCATCCAAGTTAAAAGAAATTGTATAATCAATGATGAAATTAAATAATATGTTATATGAGTATCAAACTAAAAAATGATAAGACATGAAAAGATCAAAGCTCACTCACATTTTGGGTGTTGGCCACTCCTTTATAGCCATCACTTTCTCTTAGACCACATGGACCCCTTTTACATTTACTTTGAACCCTAGGAAGATCACATGATCCATCCTAAGGATGCATTTTTCTTTATTAGAATATGTAACATCCGACCGGATATTAAGAATTTAAGTAATTGTATCACACCTAGCCGGTCACGACTAGTACATCAGCACATATCATCCTTCACCAACATACTATATCGACAAAGGCTGGGGGACTGGTGTACCGTACCTAGACAACTTAACTATACCATACCTGGCCAACTTAACCGTATAAATAACAACCCCCACGTATATACCGGAAACAACCCAAGTACACGCCTCGAGCCGGCATAAACCTAAACTCATAACTGAACGGAGCCTGAACTCATAACAAAACGGCCAACCTAGGACAATGCACGGGCAAAGACGACAACAACCAACTGGAGAAGTAACCAGATCAGACTGTTCCTAAAGACTTAGCGAAATGAAAACCCCCTGACATCCAATAAGCCCACAATAATCGAACTAAGGGCCTGGGCCAAGGTCCAGGCCCACCTACAACCCAAAATAGGGCCCAGCCCATGACGTAACCGAACATAATTAATACCCTATAAATACGTGTGGACTCCAGTAATTAAAGGTACGCATTCATTACTCCATTAATCACCTGATTTGACCTTTTGAGAGCTTTGACTCACTTGAGCTTCGGAGTCCCTTCTGCAAGTAACTCCTCATGGGTTCAAGCCGACATGTACCAACCAGGAAGAGGCCAATTGAGGAGATAGCGGACTACGTGGGTAAGGTGACGCTTGTGCCTAACTTATCTTGTTTGTACCTTAGTACCCGTTTTTCTCTGAAGATGGTTTCAACCCGCAGCAGAGCTGGAGTTAACAAGTAGGCTGATGCTGGTCCCTTAGGACCCACTAACATCACCTCTGACCTGGCCGCCATCCTGGACGGCCAGGCTAAAATGCAACAAGAGTTGGCAGATCTGAAGAAACGTAGCGCTGATGAGATGGAGGCGCTACGGCAAGAGAATTCTCGTCTCAGGCGAAAGATCGAAGCTGATCCCACCCTGAAAGGAAAGGCCAAGGAGGCGTCTGAGGCTGCAAGGTCCCCGACCTTCCAGTCCACAGAAGAAGAGAGCGAATACAACCCCACCCCTCACACCTTCACCACCACCCAACAAACACCCATTCCCTCCACCCATCCCACTCACTTCCCATCCACCCAACCAGGGCACACCGCAGCCCCTACCCTTGCTGCTACCCTCCTCACCACCCAGATCCCCTACAATATACCCACCACCCTACACACTACACATGTTCCACCTTACAATCCACAATACCTCTCGACTACCCACATCCCCCCTCACAACTTTACCTCCACCTTCCCTACTCTGATCCACCATCCCATCCGTTCCCACCTCACCAGCCCAGACGTCGCCACCCCTTCACCGATTTTATCGCCAACACCCCCCTCCATGCCCAGTGGGAACCCTTCACATTGGACTGCTACACCGGTGAAACCGACCCTGACGAACACCTCAAAGTCTACATCACCCACGTCGCCCTGTACACGTCCCAGGACGCGGTCTTTTGCAAGGCCTTCCCACCACCCTCAAGGGCCCTGCTCTAGAATGGTTCACAACCCTTCCATCCTACTCCATCGATAACTTCGACGCTCTCTCCCATATTTTCTCCACCCATTTCGCTGGCAGCCGCCCACACCAAACTACCACAATCTCCCTCCTGGGCATTAGACAAGAACAAGGCAAACCACTCAGAGTGTTCATTGATCGTTTCAGTAAGGCAGCCCTTCGAACCCCACACCTCAACCAAGAAATGATCCTTCAATGTATGGCACTCACCCTCCAACCCGGCCCCTTCGCCAACAATGTCTACCTCCACCCACCTGCCTCTATGCACGAGTTCAAGTTGCGTGCCGCCGACTATGTTCACATGGAGGAAATGCAGACCCTCCACACCAAATTCTACAATGATTATGCCACCACTTCCGCAAACCCAACCCCCCAACCCCCTCGCCCCGATACCCGCCCACGCGAACCTCGCCAACCCCGTTTTACCAGATATGCCCCCCTTACTGTAGCCCGCTCCCGCCTCCTTGATGAGGCCTTACAAGCTGACCTCATTCCGCCACCACGTAAGACAACCACTCCCCCTAACGTTGATATGAGCAAGTATTGTCGTTACCACCACAACCATGGTCACACTACAAAAGACTGCAAAGCACTCCAGGATAAAATAGAAGAACTGGTACGTGCTGGTCACTTTCGCCGCTTCATCTATAGAGATGATCATCCCTCTCGATCCCGTCACCCCCCTCGATCTGACCATAGACGCCTTCCACACGACTCTCGCCACGACAGACGCCCCACCCAACCCGCTAACCAGGATCCCCAACCGGCCCGCACCGACATCACCCCCACCGATCCTCCCCTACGTGGCACTATCAACACCATTTCTTGTGGCTTCGCTAGTGGAGGATCCACCTCTTCTTCCAGGAAGAAACACCTCCGCCATATTCAATCCATCAACCACATTACCCATTCCCATCACACACGTCGCATGCCTCCCATCATCTTCACAGATGACGACTTTCACGACCTCGACCACCAATAAGACGACCCCATGGTCATCACGGTTAAAATCGAAAACTACACCGTTAAGAAAGTCCTTGTCGACTAGGGCAGCTCTGTTGACATTCTCTACTGGGCCACCTATAAAAAACTCCAGCTCCCGGACACTGCCATGGTCCCATATGACGAACCAATCTATGGCTTTTCGGGTGAACAAGTTTCCATCCGCGGCTACATCAACCTTCACACCGTCTTTCGTGATGGAACCCAAACCAAAACCATTCCCATCCGCTTCCTCATCGTCGACGTGCCCACATCCTACAATGTCCTCCTAGGTCGTCCTTTGCTCAACACTCTCGGCGTTGTTGTCTGCACCCCCCATTTGGCCATGAAGTTCCCTTCCCCTTATGGCGATATCCTCACCGTCCATTATGACCAACGCCTGGCACGCAAATGCTACATGGCCAGCCTACGCCCACAACTCCCAATCCAGCAAACCAACCACATTGAGCGACCACCTGGCTCCGGCATCGCCCTATCAAGCGAAGATCTAGACCCCAAAGTGGGCTAGGATGTTCGTCTCGAACCTGTTGAAGAGACCTCCCCTCTAGAGCTTCCCAATGGCCACTCCATCAACTTAGGCATCGGTTTGAACTCTGACGAGCGTGCCATCATCACACCTATCCTTGTCAGCAACACGGACCTTTTCGCCTGGTCAGCCGCTGACTTACCTGGGGTAGACCCTCTAGTAGCATCCCAGAAGCTATCCATCTACAAAGAAGCCCACTACATCTCCCAGAAAAAATGCAAACTTGGCGAAGAACGATGCCTAGTAGATAAAGCCGAGGCCGACAAGTTATTGAGCGCATGATTCATCGAAGAAGCTCAATACACCACTTGGCTTTCTAATGTGGTCTCGGTGAAGAAAGCCAATGGCAAATGACGGATGTGCGTAGACTACACAGATCTAAACAAGGCCTGTCCTCGAGATGCCTACCCCTTACCCAATATCGACCGACTCGTTGACGGCGCGGCAGGGAATAAAGTACTTAGCGTTTTTGATGCATATTTCGAATACAACTAAATCCCTATGGTCGCATCTGATATGAACAAGACCGCCTTCATCACGGATGACGCCAACTACTTTTACAAAGTTATGCCCTTTGGTCTTAAGAACGCAGGAGCAACCTACCAACGGCTGATGGATAAAGTTTTCAGCCATTTAATGGGGCAATGTGTCAAAGTATACATTGACGACATGGTTGTCAAGTCTCCAAGTCACCACCAGCATGCCCAAGACCTCTTGGCGGTCTTCTCTGCGTTACGCCAATACAACCTTCGCCTCAACCCTGACAAGTGTGTGTTCGGCGTCGATCGCGGTAAATTTCTCGGATTTATGTTAACCCAGCGCGGTATAGAAGCCAATCCCGAAAAGTGCAAGGCCATTATCGAAATGCGCAGTCCCACTACCATCAAAGAGGTCCAATGCCTCACAGGCCGCCTTACAGCCATTTCCCGCTTCTTACCCAAACTGGCTGAACAAACCCAACCCATAGTCCAACTCCTCAAGAAATCCGCCCGGTTCACGTGGACAGACAACTGGAACAAATATTTCAGAAACTAAAAACCACTCTCACCTCACCACATATCCTCCACAAGCCGGACACTCGCCAACCCCTGCTAGTGTACATCACTGCCACCGACCACACCGTCAGTGCCACGCTTGTCCAAGATATAGAAGGTACACGACATCCTGTCTACTTCGTTAGCAGGACGCTGCAAGATCTTGAAACAGGTATCAAATAATGGAGAAGTTAGCCCTATCCTTGGTCCATGTAGCTCACCACCTACGCCCATACTTCCAAAACCACAGCATCACCGTCAAAACTGACTACTCAATCCAAAAAATATTGCAAAAACAAGACCTAGCAGGACGAATGTCATCCTGGGCCGTCGAGCTGTCAGAATTCAACATTCGTTACGAACCCCATAGCCCCATCAAAGCCCAGTGCCTCCTTGATTTATTTAATGACCTCCAGCAAACACCCATAGAGGACCAGTTGACACTTCATGTAAATGGTTCCTCAAATCCAAAAGGTGTCGGTGCTGGCATCGTGTTAGAAGGGTCTAACGATATCCTCATTGAGAAATCCCTCCATTTTGCCTTCAAAACATCCAACAACCAAGCCGAATACGAAGCCATCCTCGCCGGCCTTTACCTTGCCCGCGAAGTTGGTGTCAAAACGTTAACGTGTAAAACCGACTCCAAGCTTACTGTAGGACACCTCAATGACGAATTCCAGATTAAAGACCCCATCCTTCTACAATATTAGCATCTGGTCCGCATAGTCATTCAATCCGCCTTTGAATGAGTCCGCATCGAACACATCCCCAAGACCGACAACATCAGAGCCGACATCCTCTCCAAATTAGCCAGTACCAAATTAAAAAGCTACCACCGATCCCTATTACAGCAAACATTATCTACACCCTCCATCACAAATACCTGTCAAAACCTAACCCACTCCCTAGCCGACAATACCACCCCTCCCCAAACCCACAATTGGACCACCCCCTATATCCAATACCTCCAAACCGGCAACCCACCCCAAGATGCTGACAAAACTTGGCTGGCTAAGGCCTCTAGGTATACCATGATAGGGGATGACCTTTACAAACGCGGATATGACCAACCGCTTCTTAAATGTGTCACTACAGAACAAGCGCCATATATCATTAAGGAGTTACACGAAGGCATTTGCTGCTACCATTCCGGCGCACACACTATGGCCACTAGAATCCTTCGAGCCGGCTACTTCTGGCTGACTATAGAAGTAGACTGCTAGGACTATGTCAGAAAATGCAAACCATGCCAAAAACATGGCAACCTCATCCATCAGAAACAAGAACAACTCCATTCCATACTATCCCATGGCCCTTTGCTAAATGGGGAATGGATATCCTTGACACCTTTTCCCCCGGCAAGGGGCAGGTGAAATTCCTGATCGTAGTCGTTGACTATTTCACTAAATGGATAGAAGCCAAGCCGTTGACCACTATCACGGCCCAACAAGTTCAGCAGTTCGTTTGGAAAGACATTATATGTAGATATGGTGTTCCGCATACTATCATCACCGATAATGGCCGACAATTTATAGATAAGGAGCTAGCCAAGTTCTACACTTGTCTTGGCATCAAACACAACAAGTTCTGTAGAGCACCCACAAACAAATGGACAAGCAGAGGTGGCCAACAAAGTTGTCCTAGTGGAATTGCGCAAGAGATTAGATAGTGCCAAAGGCCGATGGCCCGAGGAGCTGGTAGAAGTGTTATGGGCTTACAGGTGCACCCCTCAATCATCAACAAACGAGTTCCCATTCAACCTAGTTTACGGTGCAAACGCCATGATACCGGTCAAAATTAGCGAACCATCCCTGCATCGAGAACTGTACGACCTAATCCACAACCACCAAAATATGGCCACTCATCTCGACCTCCTACCCGAACTCAGAGAAAAAACCCAGATACGCAACTTAGCTGCTAAACGAAGAGATGCCAGAAAGTATAACACAAACCTATGTCCACGATCGTTCGTAAGCGGAGACTTAGTATGGAGAATGGCCAACAGTGCAAGAAAGAAGGATGGCAAGTTCTCCGCCAACTGGGACGACCCATACAACATACGTGAAGACGCAGGAGGAGGAGCTTATTGCCTGGAACACTTATCTGGGGAAGAGATTCCCAACACTTGGAATGTGTCCCACCTCAAATTCTACTTTAGTTAAATGTATACTATATTGAATCGAATACTTGTAACCCTGGGTCAGGGTTTTTTCCCTAAGGAGGGTTTTGGCCAGGAAGGTTTTAATGAGGCACCCCAGATTTAATGAATAAAGCAAAGGGTTCTCAACTGTACGACTATTCTCTATTTAACTTTCAAATTCGTTTAAGTTCCCCACCCTTATCACAAGTAAGCGGCCTGGGTCGAACACCCTTAACTTGTTGGTTAATTCGTTTAAGTTCCCCACCCTTATCACAAGTAAGCGGCCTGAGTCGAACACCCTTAACTCGTTGGTTATTTCGTTTAAGTTCCCCACCCTTATCACAAGTAAGCGGCCTGGGTCGAACACCCTTAACTCGTTGGTTAATTCGTTTAAGTTCCCCACCCTTATCACAAGTAAGCGGCCTGGGTCGAACACCCTTAACTCGTTGGTTAATTCGTTTAAGTTCCCCACCCTTATCACAAGTAAGCGGCCTGGGTCGAACACCCTTAACTCGTTGGTTGATTCGTTTAAGTTCCCCACCCTTATCACAAGTAAGCGGCCTGGGTCGAACACTCTTAACTCGTTGGTTAATTCGTTTAATTTCCCCACCCTTACCACAAGTAAATGGTCTGGGTCGAATACCCTTAACACACAATAGCATACGCAAACATCCCATACATACACAATATAAAGAGCAATTAACCCAGAAGTAACCGGCATTCATAGCAAAAATCAAAATAAAGCAATGTACCAGTTATTACAGACTTAGAATCATTAAACTAGATTGGAAATATTAAATTAAAAATCCTAAGCTGCCTTCTGCTCGACGTCCTCCGCCACCACCTCGTTACCACCAGCATCGGCGTCGACCGTCTCCTTTTCCCCATCCCCTTCTAGGCTAGATTCTGCCTCATCTATAAGCACACCATCGACAACATCTTTATTCATATCAAACGTAACGTCATTAGCATCAACATTCTCATAAAAAAATGACGCTTGTCGAACCCCCTTCTGAAAGCCATTGATATGTTCTTGAATTATGCAGCTCTTCAAGTCCTCTAGTTCACCCTTCAGCCCATCATGTTTTTCCTTGATATCATCGTAGTCGGCCTCGAGATCTGCAACTCGACCCTTCAGCTTTTCCTCAGAGTTAAGGCAGCGCACCCTCCAAGTAGCAAGTCTCTTCCTCTCCGCTTCCCACACGTCGACTAAGTAGCAAGGTCTTACTACTAAACTCCACCATAGCCTTCACCAAAGCTTTCGGCTCCATATTATCATTAGAGTCCATCAACGACTCCGGCACGTTAATCTCGATGTCTTTCCGAACGGTAGTCTCTGGAAGCTCAATCAACCCAGCTTCCGGCCCTTCACCCCACTTGCCGAGCCTGCTCCCATCATAACAGCTCGCACTTTCTTCACGTCTTTACCTTTGCCTGGCTTAATCGGCAACTCCGCTTTCCTTTTAGTACCACCATGCACGTGGACGTCTACTACTGAATCTTGCAGATTGGGGACCTTAGTGTTCCCTGCAGCTCTAGCCTTCACTGCCTTTTCCTTACGCAAGGTTTGGAAAAGTGATAAGTTTTTCTTGCCAAGCTGCGCCATATGCCCTGAAGTACACAATACACAAATCGTCAAAATACTCGAACGAATAACAATGCTCAAAGTTACAAAAAAATACCTTCAATATCTATAATTGGGTGAACCGAATTATACACCCTAACTAAGCCTTTAGTGGGCATTTTATCGCTAAATTGCATCAAAGTATCCACCACATCCTTCTCAACCACCGACAGATCCTCCCTCGATATCACCTTATATCTCCAAGGGTTGCCGGTCCAAAAGAACGGGAATTTAGTATTACCATCAGCTGTATAGAAGTGTGATCGACCAGCCGGTTTCACTACAACCTTGAAGAACCCATCTTTAAAATGCTTGAACGATTGAGTGAAAGCGTCCAATCTGTTGAGACTCGGCCGGCTGATTAGCGACAACCATGTTATCAGACTCTTCGGCCTCGTAACGAAAAAGTATAGGAATGCTCGAGGAGACGGTTCCAGGTACAACGCCATGCACAATAATCTAAAAGCTTGTAAGCACGCCCAACTGTTCGGATGAAGCTGAGTAAGGGAGACGTTCAATAATCGCAGCACTCCCATGGTGAATTCGTCAAACGATAGCCGAATGTGCAGCTGCGAGAAATGGCACATGTACATGTAAAAGAATTCTTCGGCTGCTCCTTCTCGACCATGGCATACACATTCCACAGCGGTAACCCGCTCCGGAGCAATTATGTCCCTTTGCACCCCCCTTCTCGAAAATAGGTGTGCAGTTCAACCACGACCTTAACAAACGCGACCACCAGAACAATGATCGCTGTGTCCGCACGTCTGCTGCCACCCATTTGTATCCGCTCTTCGCCGGCCAATCGCTCTTCGCCAACTCCTCGGGCAGATCTTCCCTAACTTCAACCACCCTCTCCATTGGAATTCCCCCTATACTACCTCTCTCTTCCCTATCACTAGTATCATCTCGACTACTTCTATTATCCCTAGACTGCTCACTACCCGAATCTGACAACGAAACCCTATCGCTCCTACTAGACATACCTGATTCTTTTAGAAAAGATGACGGAGGAGGAAGAGAAGATATCAGACAGCTCTAAAACGCACGCTAACAGATTTTTTGCAAATGAGACAAAGTGAATGCACTGCCAACGTTATCTTCATTTATACACATGAATCTCAAACGTCATAACCCTTTCCCGCCGAAAACATAACTCATTTCAATCATCACAAAGTATCAAAATGGCAGCGCCAAACCTCCCTAAATCAGCCTTTTGACACCCTTTCACCTGCCACAAACCCTTTCACCTACCAAAAGCCCTTTCACCTGCCACAAACCCCTTCACCTACTCGATACTCCTTCATATCTTCTAGCCTTAACATTGTTCATCACACTTAAAGGCTGGGGGACTGGTATATCACACCTAGCCGGTCACGACTAGTACATCAGCATATATAATCCTTCACCAACATACTATATCGGCAAAGGCTGGGGGACTGGTGTACCGTACCTGGCCAACTTAACTATACCATACCTGGCCAACTTAAACGTATAAATAACGACCCCCACGTATATACCGGAAACAGCCCAAGTGCACGCCTCGGGCCGGCATAAACCTAAACTCATAACTGAATGGAGCCTGAACTTATAACAAAATGGCCAACCTAGGACAGTGCACGGGCAAAGATGACATCAGCCAACTGGAGAAGTAACCGGATCAGGTCGTTCCTAAAGACTTAGCAAAATGAAAACCCCCTAACATCCAATAAGCCCACAATAATCGAATTAAGGGCCTGGGCCAAGGTCCAGGCCCACCTACAGCCCAAACTAGGGCCCAACCCATGACGTAACCAAACATAATTAATACCCTATAAATACGCGTGGACCCCATTAATTAAAGGTAAGCATTCATTACTCCATTAATCACCTGATTGGACCTTTTGAGAGCTTTGACTCACTTGAGCTTCGGAGTCCCTTCTGCAGGTAACCCCTCTTGGGTCCAAGCCGACATGTACCAATCGGGAAGAGGCCAACTGAGGAGATAGCGGACTACGTGGGTAAGGTGATGCTTGTGCCTAACTTATATTGTTTGTTCTCTGCAAGAACAGTAATAAAATAAAGAAAATAAGAATTACGCGTCATTCATTAAAACATCATTTCCCAAAAACATGGGGTATTTAAACATTTATTACATCCGAAAATTTCAAAATCCATACTTTATAAACTCACCAGATCCATCTACAACATCATTTGTTCCATGTACCGCGTACACGATCATCGTCAAACACAAGCAGATATGGTGAGCTAACAGTTAAATAAACATATATATATATATATATATATATATATATATATATATATATATATATATATATATATATATATATATATATATATATCATTACAAACACACCAAAGGAATTCCATCCTTTGATTTCATGTCAGATGGCCACCACCATGATACCCGTGTTCTACGTCTTCTGATGAGTACCTCGAGATGTCTTGCTGCCACACCTACCAGCCACAACTAGTAGAGCATGTGCGAAAAACCATGCTACGGACCACATTCCGTAATGCCAGGTGGAGTTCCCAATACGAATAACATTCATAATGTCCCAAGACTACCAAACTCGTCAGCTTAATACTGAGGAAGGAAATCTAACTAGACCCATTTGTACGTGCCACAACATGTACACTTACACCGACAACACTAGCCAACCCGAGCCACAACTCAAGAGTTCCTCGTGTTCATCCACCATCTCGAGCCACAACTCAAGAGATACTATTCCGAGCCATAACTCAAGGAATGCCACGTGTTTAACCCCTATCCCGAGCCACAACTCAAGGGATACGTTCCGAGCCACAACTCAAGGAACACCAACAAGATGACCTTTGAAGTATCAACAAAGCCTTGTAGACCACACATATCCAAAACAAGCAAAGCATAGTTTTGCCTCTACAATATAGCCTGACAGTGCTCTTGAGCCGCTAGGCGCAACGCGCTTCCATACCGCCTGGCAGGGGACACGTGCCGCCAGGTGCCAAGCGCCTTTGGTACCACTGTCTACAGGTGTCGTCTGGCGAGACGATCCTCACTGCCAAGCTCCACGCATTCCAGTAGCCACTGGTTTTGTTGCTACTGCCTGGTGGTTCCTAATCCTCTACCAGGCGATACACCAGTACAACGAGTTGTACTGGCTATTCCACTGTAGCCTGATTTTTTCCAAATTCGTGTAAGTACTACAATATGATTCAACCTCTATTCACATAATAATCCTCTATACTAATGTACTACTTTCATATACATGTATGGATATTCACAACTCTAACCATGTCATTTCAACAATTTGCCACAAGGTTATTCCATTCCAAGAGGCTCTAAAATAGTTAGGTAACATTCATGCGTTTCCCCCAAGCCAATATATATATATATATATATATATATATATATATATATATATATATATATTCTATTATGGTCTTGATAGTACTTTAATTTAACATTATCTATTATAACTCAAGGTAATACCCATTAACATTCCATACACTCCTTTATAAACACATATGATCAACTTGTTTACAAGGTAGAAATGTGAATATTACCATTTTACTTATGATCACTCTAACCCAGCCACTACACCATTTTACAAATTAATCTTTAACACAACTTAATATTTAGACTTTCTACTCATCTCATTCCATGTATCACTTAATCATCCTAATATCATAGTCAACATATTTCAGCTCTACTATCACATAACCCCAAACTAATTCCCCCTCTGAATTTCCCTATCCACATTACATGTCATAATCCACCATGATAGCTGTTCTGATATGGCGCCTAGCAGCAGTTACGGTGCCGCCACACAATTCATGCAATTTTGGAAAAAAAACCCATAATTCCCTTTTCGTATGTGAACCCTGACGTGTCCCGAATTCCAGTTTCTTCAAGTTTTTGACTTAATAGTCTACACTCGTGTGACTAAGTTCATATTTCATTCATACACTCATAACACACAAAACTCAATTTAACATCCTCCTCTTAACATGATCAAAGTCCAAAACCCCCAAATCTGAAATCCTAATATTCATCTTTGATCAACTCCACTCAGATCTTGTGCATCTCACTAAAATTCTACCATGATCCCTTTTTCCCCAGGTTCCCATAATCCAATACGACTTTTCCACCGATCAAAATCAATCTAGAACTCTAAGAATATCAAAATCGAGCCAACCTAGCTCACGTCGCCTAGCGGGTGTTCATCACCGCTAGGCCATTCAACAAAAACCCAGCAAACTGGGTTGCAGCACATGCGTCGCCTGGTGGCTCGATTCCTGCTGCCAGGTGGTTCCTCTTGGGAAACTAGTGTTCAACACAAGGGGCTGAGTCGCTTGACAGTAGTTCATCACCCGCTAGGCGATTTCTGGAAAAATTCTGAAAACCCAGAAATTTAACGTGCACAGAAAAGGAATCATGCATAAACATGTTATACACCATGCAATTAATCTAAAGCATACAATTAACGAATTCCAACTCCCTTAACCTGAATTTCCTTGCTAAAACTTAAGAATTCTAAGTTCTTCTTGGTCAACAATGGGTTCCCTTTAAAATTAGTTTTCAGCTGCCTTCTTATATGGTTAGGGTTTTTGCTCTTTCACAGTTATGCCAATGTCAAATCAATCCACAACCATTCAACCAATTCATGTTTCGTGATAATTCATATAATTCTATGATTATATTATCACTCATCATGATCCAACACAATTAAAAGAATAAAAAATTAAATAGCACATAATTGGCATACATAGGACTTAAATCCAAGTCCTCTCACACAATCAAGTACTCTCAACCATTTGAGCTAGTACTTTTCCACGCCATATGTGTCAGTATTAAATGTCATAAAGGCTCCTACTACCCGTATTTATTAATTATTTATTTATTTAATTAATTAAATTTCACGAGTCTTAAATCCCCTCACCTTATATAATTTTCGTCCTTGAAAATTGGACTTACCAAGAAATAGGTGAGGATATGAATTTCTCACGAGATCCTCCATCTCCCACGTCATCTCCTATGTTGCCTCATCCTAGAGGACCTTCACAGTCCGGATCTCCTTCCCTCTGAGTTGCTTGACTTGAGAATCCAAGATTCTCACTAGTCCAACTCCTATTGTCAGGTCCTTGCGCACCTGAATATCGTCCTCCTCCAGCACATGAGTAGGATCTGCAATGTACTTCCTGATTAAGAAAGCTAAGTAAAATCTCCACTGGACATTAAGATAGCAAGCTATCTAGATGTGAAGGTTCCTTTCACAAAGCTCAAGAGAAGAAGATGATGGATGGATTCAAAACAAAAAGGAAATGGAAAACACATAAACCATAGAAAACCAAGAACAATTAAAGGAAGAAGAAAACATAAAATGGATAGGAAAGAAATGGTAAAAATGTGAGAAGCACGCCACTACAAGGCTAGGCTAGAAGCCATGGCAACCTTGAAGATGAGTGGATGTGTGCCGCCACTT
>Ga0209589_1002420_pt1 | contig 32347 bp, 10 predicted proteins | sample CowpeawhiteBW_FD_187525 | JGI IMG/M metagenome (GOLD analysis project Ga0209589, IMG submission 187525) | Root nodule microbial communities of legume samples collected from California USA - Cow pea white BW (SPAdes) (version 2) | ecosystem: Host-associated > Plants > Roots > Nodule | place: USA...
TATATATTATATATATATATATATATATATATATATATATATATATATATATATATATATATATATATATATATATATATATATTTACTAGTATTATATAATGTAAAGTGCTATTTGAATTTTATATCAATTTTTGTTTCTAGAAAATCGGTTAAGTGTAACATTAAGTTTATATAATAAAACATAAAACTAAGAGTGATTTTTTTATAATATATGAATTGATTTTATTATTAAACTTTTAAAATAATGTTTGTCAAATTTTGAAATTTAAATTTTCTCACAAAGTATAAAATAATTTTATTTGATTATATTAAAAGATTTAATGATTGAATTATGTATGAATAAGTTATTTATTTTATTTTCATATTAGTATTAAATTATAAATTACTCAAAAATGTAATAAAAAGTCTGTTTAGTATTGTCATTAATCTTAAATTTTAATATTTGTTTGAACTGGTGAAAATATCCCTTGTTGTATCAGGAGTTTTCTTTAAGTAAACGTTACGATGAACACTTGGTTTTAGGGTTAATGTTGCAGAAAAATACAATACATAATCATATGACACTTAACCTAAATCTCCTATGATATCAAGCTGATTTAAGTCTTAGATAAATATTAGAAAGTGATGCCACACTAATGATTTTGGTAGTTAGTTTCTATATATTAGATATAGGGATAAATATATTTTTAGCTCCTCAGTAAATTTTGAAATTAGTCAATTTTAAAATTTTAGACTAATTTAGTTCTTCATTTTTTGAAATATGTAGATTTAGTCATTTTAATCAAATTTTGTTAAATTTATTTGATAATTCAAGTATGTTTTATAATAATATTTGACTTAACATTAAAACAAAAATGTATCAAACCGTATAAACAACTCAAACATAATCCTCAAATGCGTAGAAAACATCAAATAAACCTAACAAGATTTAATTAAAAAAATTAAATCCACGCACGCATTTCGATAGATGAAGGACTAAATTTGTTTAAAATTTCAAAATTGACTAGTTCCAAAATTCAGTGAAAATTAAAGAACCAAAAATATATTTAACCCATAAATATATAAATAATAAATTAAATATTTCTTATTCATAATAATTTTGTTCATAAGATACACTAAAACATTAAAAGCAGTAAGTAAATTTCTTATCAATATTAAATCTCAGTAATTTACCCTTCCAACTCTAACAACTTAAAAAATTGTATCAAATAAATTTCATAATAAATAACCCACATCAGTGCATACCCACTTGCTGCCAAGAGTGCTTAAAACATAACAACTCCAATAACACAGTTGATGAATGAATACATATGAAAGAAAAACATAACAAATACATAATTGTAAAATCAAGAGTGTAGAAAATACTCAAAACCCAGGTTATTCATAATTGTAACAATATATTGCAGTAATATTTAATACGAGTCTGAATAAAATTAATCTATTTATTTAATTTTATTTATAGAAATTTTGTCAAATTTATAAAAAATAATTTATGAACAAATAATTTTCTTAAAAAAAAAACTATTTTAAATTCTTCAACCTTAAAAGGTACCGAAAAGAAAAAGTGAATACGGAAAGATTAAAATCCTTTAAGAACGGTGTTGAAGTGGGTTACCGCAGAAAGTGGAATCCACCTTTGGCATTGGAGCTGAAACGACAAAGAAAAGGATAAAAGCGACCCCAATAACCATTGTTTCGGCTCCTGCAACATGATTGATTGATCTTACCAAACACGGCACAACACGACAATTCCTAATTTCGGTTCATTTGCATTCTCCACAAAGCCCAGTCCAAGCCCAATTCAAACTGGGTCCCTCAAAGCCCACCAACTCATACTTCACTTTCCACAAGAATCACTCGTGGGGCCCGGAATATGCCCTGCATCTATTGTATGCAACCCACCATCACCGTTGGATCACCCACTTCCGTTTCAGCCGTCTGATGAAAAATCATGTGGCCCCCACCCTGCTTCACTATCTACTCACTCACCCCTCTTTGACTCTCTATCACTGCGCACACAGATACACACAAGCCAGAAAGTGAGAACCCAACCAAACGCTCCTTCTCTCTTCCTCTTTCCTTCCCCGCATTGGAGTTTGCAATTGCGTTGTTCGAGAACGACGTGTTTTTTCTCGCGTTTTGGGTTACTCGCCTTGCGTTTCCACTCTCCGCTGCGCCTGCGACGTCGTTTCGGCAGCACCGACACTCCTTGCTTCTTCTCCAAGCTATACGATTCTCCTGTTTCTCTGCATTTCCCGATTCTTCTTCACTCTCGCTTCTCTGGTATGTTTTCGATTAGAGTTTTACTAGTTTTATTTTTTGTTTAATTAATAACTGGTGTTTATTCTAATCTCGTGAATGCACGTGCGTAACATAACCGAGGGTTTTGAGTTCGTCACTTTTAGTATTTTTCAGCAATCGTGCTGTCCCGGCGATAATGCTGCGTGGAAAGAGAAGTAAAAAAGTGTTTTATTCAAATAAAGGTGTTGCATTACCTTTATGTTTTTGTTTCCTTTTTGTGGTGGTGACCGATTTACCAAATTCCAAACGAGACCTCGGTGTTTGAAATTCGAACGGCAATAATGAAATGTTGGACAGTACCGTTTAATTTGGGGTATAGACTGTGATACTGCTCGTCGTTTGTTGTATGATGCCTTATCTTTTGGATTTTGAGGATGGGTTTGCATGGACCACTTAATTTTGTTTTCTAGCTTCGGCTCTTTTTGATTTCTGTTTTGCCCCTCTTGTTTGATTTTATATCTCACTTTTAAGTTTTGCGCATTAATTCTTTAACCAACACATTGTTTTCTTTAGTTCTCATATATTATTCAAGCTGTAATAGTACAACTTCCCTGGTTTTTTTATCTTCGGCAGTTGAACTATGTGGACTTTAATCATCACATTCAATTGTATAGCTATCAAATTGATTAAGAAGGGTTGAAAGCTTGAATTCTCCCTTGCAACTTTTTATCCTTACTTTCTATCTGAACTAAACAAGGTGATCTGTAAAAGGAGGGGAGAAATTGTAGGAGACCCTTATTCTTAAAGGCTAATCATACCTTTTTTCAAGGAACGATTATCAATCTAATAGGTTGTTTACAATTGTACTGGCTCTTCCATGTGAGTTAACATGATTGGGTTTATAATTGGCAGGTTTTGTTTTTGATAGTTTTGTCTTCAATGCAGTTGGATAGGTGGTATTTTATATATGACAACTCATGCTATTGTGATTTTTGCATTTGGTTGTCATGGTTACTAAAAGGTGGAAATAAAAATAATGTGGTCGTAAAAGCTACACTTGGTTATTATATATTTGTTTGTTCTCGATAGCGATTTTTCATTTATCATGAAATTTCTGTTTCTGTAAGTTTGATTTGTGATTATAATTCAGTTGTGCAGCTGCAGAAAAGAACACTAGTATTTTTCAAACTGCACTCTGTGGACAACAAGAAGTTGGTAAGTAGTTTTCAAGCCACAGCCCAGACAGTTTATTCATCTGATGCCAGGTCAGAGTGAAATTGTGGAAAGCATCCATCAGCATGAATAGAAAAATTAATGACAAGTTGAAACAGGAGAAAACATTGTCATATGCTGATTTTCATCATGAAATTACCAAAACTGAGGAAGACGCTCACTCTTTAAAACCATACAGAAATCAGCAAAAACAATCAGCTTACAAAATGGGAAGTGAGGAAGATGAGCTGGTTAGGTACATGTCAAATTTACCAGGTTATCTTGAGAAAGGAGAAAAAATTCCTGAAAAAGTTTTGAATGTTGGGGTGCTTGATTGGGCTAGTCTAAAACAATGGCAGTACAGCCATAAACAGTTTCCCTTAAGTAGCCGAAGCTCGACATCTACAAGTAATAGATCATCATCTGTTTCGACAGAGGGATTATCTGGTAATTCTAGCAAAGGTCTTAGTTGTTCTCCTTCTCATCAAAGAATATCTCGTCCGTCACTGCAATCTCACTTCAGGACAACTCCAATGAAAGAGTACTCTGTATCTGACAAAAATTCTGGAGGAAGTTTTGGAACTTGTCAGAATCTTAAAGGTGGCAGCATTAATGTTGATACACACAGCGAGTATGCTCGAGTTGGCGACCATCTTTCCCAGAACCATTCTGCTAATATGCCCAAAGGATGTGAGAGGAGACAACAAAATCCACTCATTATTAAGGAAAGTGATATCTTTCCAAATGCTGGAATGTGTGAGGCAGCATCACGTACTAAGCTTGAAATGAGCGCTGAAGATGATGATCCAGAGAAGAAAGTGGAGAATTTCAGACAACCAAATACCGATGCTTCTGAACACGTTATGCATGGGAAAAGCAAATCGATTGTTCTCATTTTACCAAGAGACAACCCCAAGAATAAGCATCGGAAAGTTCCTGATATTCAAAGCTCATTGAGTCAAAAACTAGCGAGTCCAGCTAAAACAAGATATTCAGAAAAACCTAAGGAACTTCCTTCTAGATATCCAAATTCCAATATTTCTTCCACGTGTCCTCAGCCAGACAAAATTAGTGGAGGCCATTCTCAGCCGAAGTGGTCACTTTCCAGTTCCGTAGAACCAGAAGATAATAAAATTCCTGCTTCTACTTTAGCAGTACCCGAACTGGTCAGAACCGGAATAAGTCCATCCAGATCTAAAAAGGCTGAGGAAAAGAAACACAACACTGGTGCATCTTCATCTTCAAATGGGCCTCTCAAGGGAATAGATCAGAAAGTAACTGCAGAGAAATCAAGAAGTTCTTCACCTTTTCGGCGATTTAGCTTCAGCATTGGCTTTACTGGTAAAGGTCCTGGCTGTAAAGAGGTTGCGCACGTGCCACATCAGGGTTCTGTAGCAGCACTTAAATCTAGTTCGGAAAATGCGAGAGGTTATGCCAGCTCAAAAAATTCAGGCAATGATAAACCTGGCGTTGCTTCCAAAAGCAGGTCTAGTAGCCCTTTAAGGCGATTACTGGATCCACTGCTAAAACCAAAGACAGGTCATCGCTCAATGGAGTTTACTGATAAAGATTCGGTGTTAACAAATAAGAATTGTAGGCCAGGTGATGGGGAAATTTCTACGGAGAAAAAAGAAGTGGTCAGGGGCCAGAGGGTTGGGTGTACCACGATTAGTACAGTTAATTTATCAAAGAACAAAAAGAATGGGCCATCAACATTTCAAGCTCTTCTAAGAATTGCCGTGAAGAATGGTCAGCCCCTTTTCACATTTGCTGTTGATAATAATAGCAACATCCTTGCTGCCACTGTGAAGAACTTGGCTGTCTCAGAGGAAGACGAATGTGACCGTATCTATACCTTTTTTACCTTTAGAGAGGGTAAAAAGAAGAGCGGAAGTTGGATGAATCAAGCTAGCAAAACTAAAGGTCCTGATTATATTCACCATGCTGTTGCCCAGATGAAGGTTTCTGGTTCACAGCATTACGCATCACCAAGACAGAATTGCGTGGACTCCAATTCCAATAAGGAGTTTGTTTTGTTTTCTGTAAAGCTAAAGCAGGGAGATGCACAGGTCACTGACTACGAACCAAATGACGAGCTTGCTGCCATTGTTGTCAAATCACCCAAGGCTATCGATTTTATCAATTATGCACATCAGAGTAGTCGCCAGAATGACACTCAGGATCTACATGTTACAGTTGTGCTCCCAACTGGGGTTCATAGTCTTCCAAGTAATGGTGGACCTTCATCACTGATTGAGCGCTGGAGAACAGGTGGATCGTGTGACTGTGGTGGTTGGGATATGGCTTGTAAACTTAAGATTCTGGCAAATGAAAGTGAAACTTATAGAGAACCAAGGATTTCGAAAGCTTGTTTCCCACACCCCTTTGAGCTTTTCCTCCAGGTACTGTGTTGATTAATTTAAGTTTGCTATTTTTCTAATCTTTTTGTTTATTAATATTGTAAGTTATAACCGCCTGTAGATATGATCAGAAGTGAATTTTTGTAATAACCATCTATGTTAACTACAGGGGAATGACCAGGACCAAGAAAACCAGCCTGCTTTCAGTTTTTCTCCCTTCAAGGCTGGAGTATATTCTGTAACTTTTGATTCTTCATTCTCACTTTTGCAAGCATTCTCTATCTGCATAGCATTAGTGGATGGCTTGATCTCATATGAACTTTCTGGATCAAGAAACTACATCGAAGGAAAAAATCCGAGGGAAACTGGGTTGGTGCAAACAGATGAACTAAAGGCTTTTGGCAAATTGGAGGACGTTCCTGCTACTTACGTTGCTTATCCTCCCCACTCTCCAGTTGGTAGAGTCTAAAATTAAATTAACACGAAGTCGTGTCTGATTTCTTCATGTACAATGTGGGTAACCAGCGAAGATATTAGTGTGTTACTCATATCTGCTACATATCGGTAGAAAGTCAAGTTCATGACAAGATCATAAATCTTCCTTTTGAAACATGAATCAATTGAAGTGTGAATAGTAGAGTAAATTGTATTTTAGCTTCTGGTAGTTTATGCATATTCATTATCTCTATTACTTGGCCAACCCGCCAAATAAATTATGTATCTGGAGGCGTATCATTAATGGGTAAACGACCACACCCAATATTATGCCATTTCAAGCAATATTCTGTGCTACAAAACCCCATTTCCTCAGAATGACTCCACCGGTAAAAGATCCTATGCTTTTTTTTTCATTTCATCTCAGCTCATAGTTAATTTTAAATTCTAGTTAGTTGTATATATAAAAAAGAACGATGGGATTTGAAAACTGGACACCGAAGTTGTTTTGAATGGGGGGATTTATGTTCATAAAGAAAAATTGTGGGTGGGATTGTTATTTGTGCTACTCAATCTCACTTCGAATGTTGCTTGCTCATTATATGAATGATTAGCTTTCTCGTTGCAACTTTTTAACGATGTAGTAATAGTTTCACAGTGAACCTAAAAGTGGACCTGTTTTAATTGTAGAACTTTAACTAGAAAGTTGGGTTTCTTTTTTTCTTTTCTTTGGATTTACTATCTATTTATAGATTTCAAATCTGTTGTCACATGGGGTCCTGCTTTATAAGTGGGAATTTCATATGTTGTTGTCTATTGTCTACTAAGATATCACTATCTACGTTATATACTATTTTTAAGGGATTCATGCTTAATTACCCCATGTATATGAAAAGGCTTAACTAATGGTCTCGGGAATCCGACACAAAACATTTACTGACTAATATTTTTTTTATACGATGTCATTTATATCATATATACTTATTAATACCGACTAACATTTTTTATATGTGTGGCCAATTTATACTTATTAATAAAGATGGTTTATGTAATTGTATTATAACTGTTTTTTTTTATACATTTACTTATTATAAATCATTTCATTGTTTTACTCCTTAGATTTTGTAATTATTTTTTTAAAATTTAATTAACTGTCTACAATAGAAAATTACATAATTAAATTATTAAAATGTTTATTTTATATTTTTTTTAATAATTGCGATAATTTTTTTATTATCGTAATAAAAAAATGGATACATGGACGCATGTGTTTCCATCAATTATTTATAAATTCGTTTAATCCCAATTTGATCAGTCTTAAATCAAAAATATCCTATCTTTTATAAAGTCCTCAATAACAACTATAGTCCCTTTGTACAGTAAACAATTAGGGCTAGGTTCAATATTTAATCTGTGGTTTTCTGAGGATACAAGGGGTAAGTCTTATATTTTTTTTATGTGATTTTAATGTTTAGGATTCTCATAAACGTGGAATGTTCTTGGGTTCAAACACACTGATTTATTATGTTCAGTACTTTTTTGAAAATGGAATTCGATTACGGTTCGGTCTCTTTGAAGTCTCATGCTTTTTGTTTTGGTGACCCAAAACTGTATAGAAAGTTTGTGAAAGCCTTTTATAAGTTAGAAATAAGATGCAGCTCTTTCAAATTTTCTTTTCGACTTCAATAGTTTTTACATAATTACATTCACAGATAAAGAAGTTGGCCTGGAGCGTTTTCAATTTAAGTACTTTTTTTAATGATATCTTATTCTATTTTAAATAATTTCATCATTTTATACAATTTTTTCAAATTTACTTTTGAATTTTCGTTTAAGAGTGATGTTTTATAAAATTCATATCTTTATCAAAATTTAGTAAGTAACATTTTGTGAGTTTTGTTAGTTAAATAAAAGATTATGAAAACTAAAATGGAAAGTTTCACAATATAAACATGGCTTAAATATACATTTGGTCCCTATTTTTGTCAAAATTATTCAATTTGGTTCCTATTTTCGTTGTTTGTTCAATTTGGTCATCATTTGTGTAAAATCGTATTCAATCGAGTCATTTTGACAAACGGTGTTAAAATTGTTATAGGCACAGTGACACAGTATAATGGTTTGGGTTAGGTGTTTGGAATATATGATGGTACACGTTGGCACAATTAAAAAGAAATTGAAGAAAAAAATTTGAATTACGTAAAAAGATAAAACATGGTAAAGTGAAAAAAATTAAAAAGTTTGAATTGAGGGTTTACTACAGCAAGAGTTCGAGAGAAAATTGGGCATTCGAGAGTTAGAGAGTTCGTTGAGTGAAAAATTGAAATTGGGCATTCGGGAGGTTGAGAGATAGGGAAAAATTAGGGTTGGTGAGAAAGGGGGAAATTAGGGTTATTGGGTGGTGGAGTTTCTTGTTCATCAATTAGGGTTCGCGAAGAGGGGAATTTGCGCTTGGAGAGTGATTTGCGATTGAAGCTTCGAGATTGCGCTTGGAACCACGAATATGAGACCCACCGCAACTTGGTTGCCCCCAACTATTACAGCAAGAGGAGGAAGACGAATGGTGACGAGACATACCTCTCAAACACGAATTCCGAATCACCAACTGGATTGTGCACAAGTTTCTTGCTGGGCACAATTTTGCTTGAAACCTCTCAAACCTTAATTTCTTCCCCAAATCAATTTCACTAACTTTTAAACCTACAACGGCCGTAAAATTTCACTGTGCCAACGTCACTGCCTGCCGAAAATTTGACACGTAACCCAAACAGTTTCACCGTGTCACTTTCCGTTAACAATTTTAACACCGTTTGCCAAAAGGAATCGATTGAATGCGATTTTACAAAAATGAGGACCAAATTGAACAAACAACGAAAATATGGATCAAATTGAATAATTTTGACAAAAATAGGGACCAAATGTATATTTAAGCCTATAAAAATTAAGGTATAGTTTACACTATTGCCTCCTTTAGGAATTTTCTCTCCTGAAACCCGGTCTCCTTCGATAGCTAGTACCGCCATTTGAGTCTTTGTGTTGCTTCGCACTTTCTCTCAACGATCCAACAATTCAACGGCACTGTTTTGTGAATTCATATTGTACGTTTCTCTTTTACATCCTTTTTATTTTGCTTTAAAAACTAAACTAGGAATAATTGACATTTTATTTGTAAATTATTGTTGCAAACTTGCAAATAGAAATATTGAAAATCTACATGGTGATGTCTTTCATCTTATGTAATAGTAGCACTTGTGAGTTAGGTGGTTCATCCCTTTTAGTTCAAAATATTCAGAAAAATTTATGTTTTCTTGTACTCCTGAATTTCCATTGTCTCAATTTATCATCTGATTTTTTTAGGGTAAAATGGATGCCAACTTGTCACCGGCTGGTTTAGATAAAGAACAGGTAGGTGCTTTTCTCTTCCTTGAATTTTTCGAAAACTGATCTTGATGTTGTTAATTTGAAACACCAATATGATTTCATATTTAAATTTTATCTTTTTGCTGTTCTTTTATCATTTAGTTTCATGTGTTTGTATGTGTTTCAATAATTCACGTGGTAATGGAGCAGATATTTGGAATAGCTGAAAAGGAGATGGAATATAGGGTCGAACTATTCAACAAGTAGGTTCCTTCTCTAGTTTGCCTTTGTTCGCAAGTATACCGTAGAATCGGACTGCATTTTTTTTTTCGAGTAGATTTCTTGGTGGCATATCTCAATTGCCTAATCTTTTGTTGTTTTTAATCTTCAGGATCACCCACAGCTGTTTCAATAAATGCGTTGACAATAGGTAGGAAAACTCTTTCTGATTGTGTGAACTGCTTGAGCATGCTTGATGAGTTTCAAATGGAGATTAGTTTCTCATAGAGACGATAATATGTTTGTCACATTATTTTTCCAGGTACAAGGAATCTGAGCTAAATATGGGTGAAAATAGTTGCACTGATCGCTGTGTTTCAAAATACTGGCAGGTAAGATTTTTACGAATTTTACTTTTATATGTATCACTGCCACATTTTGAGTTCTCTATTATTGGTTATTCTTTTCTCATCAAATTCAATATTATGCTTTAGTTTCTCAGAAATCTTAATGGGGTTTTAGTACTTGGTTAGATGTGTGCTCCTCATTTAAAATTTCTGTTTGGACTTTAATATTCATGATAATTTTGCACAAGGCAAGGCAAATTAAGTATAGATGGATCATGGAAGCTCTGATTTCAATATGGCTTTTGCTTTTGAAATCATGGGAGACTGCAAATGTTGAGTGTAGTGATTGTCTTATTGTCTTAGCAGTTTTCTTGTGTTTGTTAGGTGACTAATCTAATTGGTCAGCTGCTTGGTTCTGGGAAGCATCCGATGTAATGCAAGAGTAGGGTTATGTTTCCAGTTAGCTACATCTACCATAGTAATAGTTGCTTCCAAGGAAGCGTTAATTTAATACTGTGTAAGGTCTTTATTTTTGTTCATGACTATTCTGAGGTCAATTTTGTTAAGAGAGGAATTGATGATTAGCTTTTGAGGTTGTTCCCTGCAATGAAAAGGAACCAGTGATCGTTCCCTGCAATCTTACATTTTTACGTTGTATTTGTTGCAAACAAAAGCTTGATTCTATATTTCATTTCATATACATACGAGACTATGAGTACAGAGACTTTCTCTGTACATATTATGAAGCAGAGATAGATTTTTCAACCAGTGCCTATTCTTTCAGAAGAATTTGCATGCGATTAAAAAAGCCAATGAAAGCCTCTCACTTAAACCTAATTAGCAACTACCACTGCAACCTATAGGCTTGTGTGCAGTTATTATGAGCTCCTTAGGAACTCCCAAGGTCCTGATCCTGTTCCAATCCTGCATCAACATATTTCATTCATCAGTCAAATAGAAGGAAAACATTAGAAATAAAAACCCTTGAAATTACCATTACCTCAAGAAGCCAGCAAATGCTCTAAGACCCATATATATGGTCAAAGCAACCCAAATACCAATGAAACCACCCGCGGATGATAAAATAAGGAGACAAATAATGCTTAGAATTGCCACCACAACCTGAGAGTTACCACAATTAAGTAAAGCCATTGAATGTTATTTATCATAATCATAATATCAACATTAAAACATTAAGAAAAACACACCATGGAGAAGGCTGAATATGCAAAATCAGAAGCTCCAAAGTTGACACCATCAAATACAAATGCTAAAGAATTCAAGGGTTGAGTGACAGCCACAAACTGGTAAAAGAATGAACATGAAAGTGAGTCTCCCTGGGGTTGGTAATCAAGATAGGTTACCAGTATCCTTCCCAATTTGAAAACCAATAATTACCGGGATCCCAATTTGAATGAGGTGGAGCACATCAGCATCTTTTGTAAATATTTTAGCACCAAAGTGCAATCCTGTTCCAAGAATGAATGCAAGTGCCAATCCTAGAACCAAACCCATCTGCAATATAATAGTGTGTCACATTTACAAAATACATGTCTTGTGAAAGATGAACATTTCATTTATCATTCTACAGCACCTGCACAACTCGGGATGCGGTTGCCGATGCCCTATTGAAGTCCTTATTAGCAAATGCACCAGCAAGAATAGCCTGAAACCAACATGATAAATGGCATTTTACCAAGAATTTGGAGTATCACAAGCATGTAATAAGATTCACTTAGCAGAAAACATGTGATAATTATAGCTTCTATAGTTCATTTCATACCAAAACAATCTCTTTCAAATTTAATCACTTTCCTGTTCACATTTAATCGTTTTTCTCATACAAGACAATGTTATTAAAGTTGAGGTTGTTGATATTTTAGACAATATTTTGGTATGAAACCATCATGAAGCAACATAGCAAGGCATTTATTATATCTAACCTGCCCTGCAACTGCCAGACCATCAGCAAGAAGAGACACTGCCAACCAAACCTGCAGACAAACTTGAAATGCAGCCATGGACGTTGATCCTTGCCGTGCAGCTAATGATGCAGCCAGTGTCACACAGAATGTTACAGCGACGACTCTCATTAATAATAGAAAACCTGGTTGACAACAATAAATTACGAAAGGACAAACAAAGGTGTAAGTCTCTATCCTGAAGTGTTAGTTGTTAATCTATTAGAAAGCCATTAGTAGAAGTATCAATTTGAATGATATGGATAAAACAAAACACCATAGAAATTTCTGTAAGAAAATTTTGACTCTCACCATTTTTAAGAAAACGGTCTAATTGCAGATGCTTTATGCTTGGAGGTATAAGGTCAACTTGTTCCAACAACCTCCACAGGAGTATAGCTGAAATTAGGTACCTACACAGTTAATTTGAAAACAAAGGATAATTAGGATCAAAAGAAGCAAAAGGAAAACACAATGCAATTTATTAGATAGGTCTGCATAAAAGTACTTTGCAGAGTCTTCCATACTTATAACATTTGAATTACAGTTAAACAAAACATACTGAGATATAACGTGGGCAATGGCTGCACCACTGACACCCAAGCGGAATACAAACATGAATAAAGGATCCAATGCTATGTTAGTTGCATCTCCTGCCACTGGATAAATCAAGGGAAGAGTAATTATAATCATATAATAGCAGGAAATTGTGATTTGTGACACTTAATCAATGATAATTTGAGTTTGTGAATGTATACCAGTCGCATATAAAGGTGTTTTCGTGTCTTTAAATCCTCGGAACACTCCTTGCATTGCCAAGGAGAGAAGAACAGCAGGAGCACCGAGGGACCTCAATCTCAGATACTGTTGTGCAGGATGTAGCATAGCAGAGTCCTGTATCAATAATTCATATTACTCATGCTCAAATAAGATCAAACAACTATAGGAACAAGTTAAAATGAACACCAAGTGCTATAATCCTAAAAGTAACATTTCTTAACACAAGGGTACTTACAGAATTTACTCCCATGAAGTTCAATAAAGGTTTTGCCGCAGATATAAGAAATATTGCTTGGATGAGGCCAAGTATACCACCGATAAATAATGCCGATGAAGCTGAAGGGATATGCCTTCTCTTGTGTTCCTCCTTAACTATATTAAAAGATTCACCAACAGAATCTGAATTGTGAACATTTGTACCTGCAACTGATCAAGAAAATGAAAAGGTCTTGATGGAAATGCACAAAACCTTTTATTGGTTTTCCTACATAGCAATAGATCATTGCTCTTGAGCAGAAGCCAAGAAAACTTGCCAGAAACCAAACCTATTACAAAAGAATGGCAGAATAGTATGGTACCTCTCTGTGGTAATAACTCTTTGGTTTCAGTATCCACAGGCCCACCAGCTTCCAAGCATTTACCCTCCTCTATCTGAGGACTTACTCCACTAAGGGTATCTTCCTCAGCCACAAAAGAGGTGGTGACACTGACAAGTGGGAATATTGCAATCCTTGATACTTGATTGAAGAGAGCTATTGAAACTCCTACAGCAGCAAGCTCCACTGGCCCTGCACGAACCAATAGTTGCACAAGGCATTCAAATACATGTTGATAACCATGTCAGTTGATAAACTGTCATGCACACCTATTGTTTGAAATAAGAGATGTGTAATAAGCTCAAATTGATAAACCAATAACAGAACATACCTATTTGGCCAATAAATGCTGTGTCAACCAATGAAGCAATAGGATCAGCTGTCAAAGCCATTGCTGCAGGCAATGCAATTGACAAAATTTCCCGACCAAGACTGTCTGCTTTAAAAACCAGTCTGCAATGAGAAAAAAAATCAAGCGTTCATCGTAACAGCTCAGCAAGGACATGAAACTAGAATTGTCAACCACGCCGTGAAACTAACATCATTAAAATACGTACAACAGATGGAAAATTTTCAGAAAAAAAAAAAAAAAAACATGTTAACTGTGCAGTTTCTGTTTAATGAACAACACTATTCCTTTGGCCTTTGAAGTTAGAACTTACGATCTTCAGACAGATATGTTCTACTACTACAGAAATGCTACAAGAACATAAACATATCATACCTTGCATCCTTAAAGAAAGTGCAAATTGGAATTCTCCTCCAATCACCTAATGAATACATAGTCTCTTTCTCAGCCATCTTCGATAAGCCAAAATGACTTTGTTGTTTAAGACCACTTATTGAGGATGCTGATACATAACTAACTGAAGGGATACCGAAGGAGCTCCAATATCAAACATGCGCTAACGTTTTTGCTTGAACATTAACGCTTCGAAGCTGCGTAATATCTTGGTATTTATGTGGTTAAATACACACCAACCAATCAAGTCAAATCATAATGGAATAGGGAAAGACTCCACAGTGATAAAAAGTTGGCAAAGGAGATGCCCTTTTATATTCTGCCCCTATAGCATAGAATAGTCCTTCTCACTAACAATGAGAAAAACCACTAACTATAATAAAGAATGAAAGTGGCACTAAAATGCTAAAAAAAGTTCACAGAAAAGCCTCACCCACATGAAACCTCCGGTCAAGTGAGTTTCCCTCAAGAACAGGAGACACTAAATTCGGTTACTTAAGATAAAAATTCAAACTTTGGAATTTGGGTTTGAAAGAAAGCCAAGCCAACCAATTATAAGCAACGCAGGCAAACAAAAACTCTGATTTTTGTCGCACCCGAAAACGTGATTCACTTGCGTGAGGTACCGCACTTAGACGAAATTAAAGGGTTGAAACTCCGCATTAAGAAGTTTAACTCTAGCTTTGAAATAAAGCACCGGTACCTTGAAGTTAACAACAACGGAAGTAGCCCATCAGTGCATGAAGCGTATCACAAAATATGCATGCGAGAATGATAATGGAAGAGCGAGAACAGAAGAAAAAACGCTGGAAGTAGAAAGAGTGTTGTGGTGGAGAAAAAGTGGAACAGAGACATAATGTGGGCCAAATTAGGTTGATCTGTGAGTTTGTCGGGGCACCTCAGAGAAGAAGAGAAGGTGAGAAAGTGAGAAAGTGCGTTGTTCAATTCAATGATGTTACTCAATCGGCACCTCTTATGTAGAATGAATTGTTAGAACATGTGGCACTACTATAATCCACAGAAAACGGTTCATTCATGTCAAAAGTCTTGAAGTTGCACTTCATACTTACCAACATTGCCACGTGTCCTACCATATTCGCACAATTAGGACAACATTATTTTTATATTTATTATTATTATTACTAGCTTACAAACGCTATGACATCTTTATATATACATTTTTTAAATATAAATAATAGTATTTTAGTAGATGATAATAATGTAATATTATTAAGTTAATATATAAAATAAATTTATATTTATTAAAAATGAAATGAAATGTTAAAAATAAAATAAAATGAATAGAAAAATTAATTGTTGATGAATAAAAAAATAAATAAAATAAACAATTTTATAGAAAATAAGTAAAAATAATCATTAATTTTAAAAAATAATAAATAATTATATTATAAAGGATAAAATTAATATTATAAAATATGAACATAAAAAAGGAATCTTCTTTATAATTGTTATAGATTATTGTTGAAATTCATTCAAAATTATATGACGTTTAATCTCATTATAATAAACTTTAATTAGTAAAATTACTTTTATCGGAAAAAAACGTTTTCAAGATGTATACATCAATATATATATATATATATATATATATATATATATTAAATAAATTATTTAATATAATTATATTTTTAATTTAGATATAGATCTAATTGAAAATAGTGAATCAGTTTATTGAAAAATAAATTAAATATTTCCTTTTGTGTTATTTTAATTAAATAATTTTATATTTTCTAAATAAAAATAAATTATTTTTTATTAATGTAATACAAAATATGAATCTGTTAATATAAAGTTAATAGATATTTGGGTGCCGTGAAGAAATGTATAAAACGAAAAAGATTGAGTTTTCGCTTTCCATGCAAAGTTAGGCTAATATGATAAAGAGAATCAGAATTTAGAACCACAAAGCTTAAGCCATTATTACGAATTATGAAGCATTGGTGACACATAAATACAGGTGTAAACCCTTAATACAAGTCATAAATTAAGACTTTTCGGGTCAATACTTGAATTTGGGTCCAGGAAGAAAATATGTGGTGAAAGAAGACTAGATTTGAACCACCCAGAAAGTGATAATTGATTTGAAAACAAAAATAATAATCTTTTATTCTTGTTATGAAATTTACTTTCCTGTTTTGATTGAAACAACTTCAACGACACTTGTTTTTATCTCTTTATTAAGTGAATTTTAAAATTAGTTAAATTTAAAATTTTAGACCAATTTAATCATTTATCTTTAAAAATATATGAATTTAATTATTTTAATCAAACTTTATTAAGTTTATTTAACATTTCAAACGCATTTCATAATAATATTTAACTTAATATGAAAGCAAAAATTGTGTCAAACAATATAAACAATTTAAATACAATTCTAAAAATGTGTATGAAACATCAAATAAACATACCAAAATTTGATTAAAATAATTAAATTCACGTATTTTGAAAAATAAATGATTAAATTGGTCCAAAATTTTGAAATTAATTAATTTTAAAATTCACTTAAATTTAAGAGACTAAAATCATATTTAACTCATATTTTTATAATTTTATTAATTTTTCTTCTCTTTTTTCCATTACGGTTTCTGTTTTGAATAAAGCGTAATTGACAAGGGAAGAATCCGCAGCCAAAATAATTGCGTGTGGTCCATCCAAATTCCTGAAGGAATTTGCGTTGCACTTTCCTTTCATTTTAGAATAATGTAGAAGAGAATAAGATTGTTTTGTAGCCATTTAAAATTATTTTTAAATTCACTGTGTTTTTCTTTTTATTGTTCAGAATCACTTTTTTTCTCTTAAGATAAATAGCTTAAAATTTATATTTATATTTAAAATCTTTGCTCTCTCTGAGTTTATTTATTTATTTTTTTTACTAATACAGTGTCATATTAATTTCTTTTGAGTTTTATTGAAAAAAGTAATTCTAATAAAGTAAACCATCTATAATCAGAAGTATCAGCCGTTTTAATCTTCCAAATGTGGTCTAACAAATTTTAGTAATCAGAAATTAACAATCAATTGTCATTTCCTTCATTATATTACACCGTTTCTTAATTTCCATATCCACTCGTTAAGTTATTTTTAGATTTTATTCTGTATTAGTTAATTTAGCAAATTGAAGTTATTTCTAACTATAAAGTGATATGCAGACAAAATTGATGACGATTACTTTCTATCACGCTTTTTAATAAAAAATAATACTTTATGTTTGTTATTTTTAAATTTTAATAGAATATTTTTTTAATGAAAAAAACATCTCAAACAACTATTATAACTGAATAGAGAGAATAATAAAATGTTAATAAAAAATGTTCTGTTGACTAATTTGTTAGAATGAAAACAATCCATTTCACGAGAGATTTTATTTCCTATTTTTTGTTTTATTTCCTCTAAATTTAAAAATATTTTCTATTTCTTTCCTAAATTTGATGAGATAAATATTGTAAGATATTCTTGTTATATTTAATAGCAGAATAATAAATATTCACTGTTTTAGTATATAAAACTTTAAATAACATTAAAATGTCATTTCAAAATTAAAAGAAAAAAAATAAAATATTCAAGTTAATCCAGAAAAAAAGAAGGACAGTGATTAATAGGTACCTCATTAAATTTTAATATCCGTAAACAAATTTTGTTTACATATACAAGTTCTTTTATATTAAATATAAAACAAATTTTATCATTACTTGTCAAATATTACATACTGTTATAAATAATTTTTTGGCATAAAGTTTATGTACGGAAGTCATAATTTTAGAAAGAAAACTAATTTTATACACAAGAATTTGTAAATAACGTAGAAAAAACAATTTGAAAATAAAAAACTTCTCTACTTTTATCACTACTTTCTTTCCAATACTTTGTCCTATAAATCTTTTACAATGACTACAACAATGTTTGGATCTAGTGAAAAGTATTCACATTCTCTATTATTAAGAGTTTTCTATATGTTTTTTTATTATACTTAAAAAGAAGATATCAATATTATATATTTTAGGGACTGAATTATACACTGTAAATTTTATAATTTGGTTTTGGCACATTAATGCGATAAAGGCTTTCAAAATTGTATGAATGTTGTGTTTAATGGGACAGTAAAAGTGAATATTTTGTCAAAACATTATTATAATAATATCATGAACTTGAATCCTGTGTTGATGGTTGCAGTGAAAGAGAATTTTATCCAAAGATCACTAATCTCAAAATCAACAAATTAGGCTTTCTAAACAATATTATCAACAAGTTCTGCAACTGGTTTATATTTTAATTATGAAAGTTAATTATGCATATAACTATTAAACTATATTTAAAATGTGCAGTGGAACTAAAGTGAGAAAGTAGTATTTGTTATCACAAACACAAACTCAAATCCAATCACTGTCTTCTTTTTGTGAAAAAAGAAGATGAGTGATTGAGATAAGAATGTTCATAATCAGCATCACTGCATAATGCTTTAGTGAGTAATACTCCACCAAGGACCAAACCCTTGTCACCCTCAATCTTTAAGGTCACACTTAGAATACTCATAGAAACGGCATTTAATTAACTATGTTATAGATTTAAGTTTTCTTTTTTAATTGAGTTATTATTAAAAAAATTATTTAACTATAAAATATCTTCTATTACAATTAGGAATGACAAAAAAATTCGTATCCACGGATATTTACGAATAAAATCCATAATGAGAAAAAAATAGCTATTATAAATGGATACTGACGGATAACAAATATGAGTATTTTTCTTCCATTATACTTGTACATACTATACTTTAATTTAAATTAAAAATATTAAAAAAGTATGATTAAAACATTAACACATTAATCTTGAATTGGTTATTTTTTATTTAGGATTTTAAAAAAGTCTTCGTTTATTTGTAAATTGTCATTCAACAAGGTCTAAATAGGCTATTTGCATTGTGTTTAAGATTTATGGATGATATGCACTGTATTGTTATTTGAATTTATGGTTAAAATATGTTGTTAAATATTAAAATTTTCTTTTCTAAATATTTTGTGGGTATTAACAAAATATGCGGGTACCCACATAACATATACGAGGTGAAGAATATTTATCCAGCGGATAGGGTATGGAGGAGTTACTACTCGTACCTTGTCCACCCCGTTTACATCCTAAATACACTGTGATCTCCATTTTTATTTTTGTATTTTTATTTGTATTTTTCTCAATTTATTAACGAATTATTTATTTATTTTTATAAGAGGAAATTAACATAAATAATCGATGACTAAGTTAAAGATTTGAACTTAAAAATGCTTAAATTATAAGTTATTTCATTATATGATTTGAAAGTTTATCATTAGGTTTCGGTAGACAACAGAATATTCTGAATTTACTCGGTTATCGAAGAGAAAGAAGAATATGCATAATTCCATTATATCGACGTGTCAGTAAGTAGCATGGCCATTTTCGAAGCAGAGGTTACCATTTAATTTTACACATTTGTTTGGGCCTAGTATTTTATCATCACAAATGGGCTGGGCTTCTGACTTTGACCAACCCAATAAGCGTGGCCCACATCATCAATTGTTTATATGCATGGCTTCGATGTTCTTTATGTTTATCATATTCAGTAAAACGGCAGGGAGATAGTGTATCAGAAAATGTGTTATTTCATTTTTAATATCAAAATTGAAAAGATTATTATGAAAACGATTTTAAAAAAGTGTAGAAATTACTATAAAATAGCCACCTCTTTCCAGTTTCCACATTGGCTGTAGCTTAAAACTAAATCGAAACATTTGAGCAAACAACATTTTACAAGATTAACAAAAATAAAAAATATAATATAATTATCTGTGGTTGACCATTACTATTTACTCTATAACGCAATAAACCTTCCTTGATTACTTATAAATAATTATAAAATGTTATATAGTTTTTTATTTCTTATTTAGAATTATAACACATGGTAACCTTTTTCATATCCTTTCTTATACTGAAGTGTACAAACATAAACAATTAATATGGTATTTTATCATTTTTCTTTTTTGTTAAAAAAATAAGATAAATGAAATATTCTCAAATGCCAAGTAGTAAATATTTAATCTCCTTCTCTTTTTTACCAGTAAGAAATTAGGTTAGACCTAGGGAGTGAAAGTAGGCTTAGGTTAGACTTTTGGAGTCCTTAATCTAACTTGTTATCTTATAAAGATTTAATATAAATTATTTAAAAGTGTTATTGTTAGAAAACATATTTTAATTAGGTGTTCATCTACTTATAAATATATTAATGTGTCTTTAACTAAACTGTTTGGTATTCGGAAGAGATTTTACTCGGAGATATAACACCAATAAAACTTGAACTCAATTAAAAATCACTTTCAATCAAAAATCTTAAGACAATGAGTTTATAGGTCTTTATTCTTATATAATATTCTATTTTCTCATTTCTAACCAATATAAGACTTAAACTCACACTCGAATTCTTATGATAGAAAAACTTCGATCTGTGTTCATGCTTAAAAAGGATCCATACAGAGCATTTTGCTAGCTACGCTGCTGTTTGTTAACTTCCAAAGTCAAAACAACATTATTATGGGAAAATATATAACGTTAAAGAAGAGAGAGTTTAACTGATATACCTACTTCCTGTCCAAATTATTAACTGAAACAATTAGTTATGGCATGGTGGAAAATGGTATAAAAAGCACTAGGGCACTACCTTTTTCTCATCTTTATTGGCGAGCCAGTTCTGGTTTTCAAATATAAAAGTTGCTTTACATTCACTTCTTGATTATATTCTATGATATTCTATGGCATGTTTTTGGTTTGTCAATATAATAATTGTATTTAGTCCTATTGAAATCAAAGCTGAGGTTATAATTACTCTTAGAATTAAACCATTTAGCTTAACTAACTTCTCTATAGTATGATGACATTAACCGCGATTTTCTACCAAGTGGAGCTTTTTTTATGATTAATCAAGCTTTCTAAAGTATACATAAACAATCATGAAAGCATGTATCTGATTGCTTCAAAGATTTTAAGAGAGGAATCAATTATTACCACAAGAACTTACTCACAAAAGTGGGGATTGAACAAAGCAACTTTCATCTGCATAAATAGTCTCCAGTAACAGTATTTATTTTCTCATCTCAGGATTCATATTACATAGAACAACATTATAATACATATATATAACAATGAGTCGTATGTGTATATCTGCAAAAGAAGTTTAAACAAGAAAAGAAAATAATGTATAATCTATTCACATCCTTTTTATAATGTATAACCTGCAATACCTGTTTGTTAACTTCTGAATTCGGCAAAAAATAGCAGTGTATATATAATACAAGATTCAGTGTGCGAAATAAGGATCATATGGAATCCCCAGAAAAGTTCAAAATCAGAATGAAAAATCAACAAACGGAAAGGAGGAAACATCTTTCATCAACTCCTCAAAGTCCCATTCTGCATCATGCTGAAACAAATTCTCCACTCCTTCCTTATTTTCACTAGCTATGCCATTACCAATGTTGCAGTTGTTAAGGATACTATTTATGTCATCGAAGTAACTGCTGTTAGTTTCTCTCTTGCACGTGTTATGATTGATACTGGTGTTTAGATTCTCAAGGGGAGGAACAAAGATATCACTCCCAAACACTCCGTTTTCTGAATAAGAACCTTTGTTGTGAGCTTCACTTTGAGAAAAGCATGGCCCTGTGCCTTCCAAGTATTCACCAACATTATGTGGCATGTTTAGTTCATGATCCAACCTTTCGATCATTGTATTGAAAACTGTGGTTTGCATTGATTGTGATGGAGATGAACCAAACACAGGCACAAAGTTTGCATGCTGATGATGATGATGATGATGTTGTGTAGGTATAAACCCTCCCATGTTGAGGTCTTTATTACTTGGTTCAGATGAGGTCTCACTAGCATTTGGTGAGGTCGTAGACGACATGTTCTTGAGTCTTTTCTTTATCGTTGAATTCCAAAAGTTTTTTATCTCGTTGTCGGTTCTCCCAGGCAAACGCGCCGCTATTTGAGACCATCTTCAAAAGTGAAACATACGTATCAGGTCAATGAATTCACGTATGTAGTACAAAAGTAACCAGACATTGATGTCTGCGTGTTTTTCTTTTTCTCAGAGAAACTATAAAAAAAAACAGATATGGAGTGCCTTCAAATCGAAGTTCTTGCTTTGCGCGTGTTTGTTTGTATATTTATGCTGTTGTTATTTGAACTTCAAAATATGTGTGTGTCGTGTGTTGGACTAAAGAAATTTGGATTTTGACCTTCCTAAATTTTCTCCATCCTTTGCAAACTAGGGATTTGCTGATTAAACATTACTCAAAAATGAAGAAGAGAGAACCTCGTAAACCTACGATATGCACTTTGCATGTAGGGTGTGCAAATAATGGGAGAAAAAGAAACAAGAAATGTAGGAAGAAGAAAGTAATGAGTGATGTGTGACCAGCAAAACAAAAAGAGAGATATACGTAAAGAAATGGAATGAAAAAAATAAATACAAAGTAAATGGATATTAGCATTTTTTTCTCTACTGAGAAATGATTCGTAAGCTTCTTTTAATCATGGAAAAACTGGTAGAGGTTAAAATCTAATTAATATAGGGAAAAAAGAGAAAAATAAAATGTAAGTATATACACCGTAATAATAATAATAATAATAATAATAATAATACGTGAAAACATATTATTACTCTTCTTTTTGTCTTTTGTTAAAGAAAAAAAAATGATAATTTGACTCTGAAAAAAATAAAGCACCCACTACCGCTTAATTTAATAATATATATATATATATATATATATATATATATATAATAAAAAATATGATTAATATATTAATTGTTATATGCATGTTTTTTTAGATGTTTTTGAGAAAAAAAAAGTGTTAAAACATTAATTTAAATGTTATTATCCGAATGCTGAAGAACTTGGTGTGTCAAATCTATCTGAAATCTTGAAGCAACTTCTTTGAATTGTTATTTTGAAGTCATGTAAATTCGTACAAGTAATTTCCCTACTATATAATTAACATTGCTCTAGGACTAGCTAGGTTTTCGCTATTAAAAAAAATGAAGATATCTTAGAAAAACTTTATTGTCTGGTATGCTAACTTACAAACACAAACCTCATAAAATAGTGTCATTTTAGAATTATCGTTCAAGTTAGAATGAATGGCTTAACTTTAAAGACATGGTGTAGCTGAGTACTTTAGAGAAATAAAACCTAGAAAAGCATTACTTGGCATAATTAGCAGTTGTTAATGATGCATGGATCTGAAAGTGGTAATTAACGTTGGTAGATAGGAACCTGTTTCCGAGAAAGGAATGGAAGTGGATGATGAGTTCCTCTTCTTGGGGTGAGAATGCACCTCTCTTGAGATCAGGCCTCAAGTAATTGATCCATCGTAGGCGACAACTTTTGCCACACCTTTGGAGGCCAGCATTTCTTGCGACGTCGCTCCAACAACCTTGTCCATTGTTGAGCATGTAGTTCATGAGTTTCTCATCTTCTTCTGGCGACCACAATCCCTTTCTGAACTTGTTGCTGTCTTTACCACTGCACAGTTCTGGCTTCCTCATTCTTCTGCTGCTTCTCTCATATCTACACAAGGGAATAAGGGTTTATAAAGCAGAAAGATCAGAAAGAAGCTTCATGGGGAGGCAATTAATGATGACCATGATGATGATGGTGATGGTTACAGGGTTTGCTTGAAAAATAGGGAAGAGTGAGAGAAAAGAGAGAAATAGAGAGAGAGAGAGAGATGTTGGTTGACGAGTCTAGTAGAAAACGGTTTGGAGAGGGACCTAAGGGATTGAGAAAGATGGGTGGTGGTCTTGTCTTTGACTCCATGGCCTTGTCTTTTTCTTTTCTTATTTTTCTTCACTCACAAGGTTATCATCACACAGCATAAGGGGCCAGACAAAATATATGTTAAACGTATATACCAGTTTGTTTTATCACCAACCCAACTTATTTGCTTCCACTTCACATAATCTCCTTACACGTGTACTTCAAGATATATGTATATGTATGGAATAACAATAATGCATCCCCTCTGCATATTTATGTGTTATGTTCCTTTGATTTTTGGCATAAGATCCTCATGCTTATGTTGCAACCATATAAAAAGAAAAGGTAAAACAAACTCAAATCTGTGTGAAATCGATGTATTATATTATATCTATATACAGCCATTCTTTTTCCCTGGAAATTAAGTGACAGAACTTCGGAGCTTTATTATAAACTGTATAGAACTGCATCCTACTTTCACTGATCAAAAGATAAGGTTACTCGTTCATTTATATAATTGATTTTGTACTTATTTGGTATAGTTTACTCCACTGCTGGTAATGAATAGTTGGAAATTGAAACCTAAGTTTTACAAATGAGGAGAATTGAGAAACTTGAGTAATATGTACAGAACAGTCAGAAACTCATTATCTTACATTTTAGATTCGAATTCGTGTTAATTCCTTATATGAGTTGCATTTAGATTCTATTGGTCATGTATCCACTAAAATTTTCTTGAAAGATCCATCACTAATACTTATATTAGAGTAGATGATTCGTCTTGGTGATAAGTAAGGATGAAGAATGTTAAATGTAAGAATTTCTTACCAAATCTTCCTCACAAAAGATTTAAGTAAACATGTCTTATCGTTGAGATAAAATAATATAAAAAATTCATAATTTAGGTATTCATGGTTGAGATGTTTATGTTTTAGAGTGTAACATCGTAAAAGGGACTTGGCCCTTTGTTGTTGAGAATTCAAATGAAAATTTTTATGAATTATTATGAATTTTCACAAATGCAACTTGATGCCCGAGTGGTTATTGAAGATGGACTGTAAATTTGTTATAACATTCTCGTTTTCACTTCGTCCGGCATATCCCATAATATTAATCTCATGTTAAATAAAAGGACAAAATTTAACAAAAAAAGACTCTCAAATTTGTTGTCTAAAAATTTTAAATTGAAAATGTTATTAATTTATTATATAAGTCTTAGCTCATATTTCATTATTGTTATATTAACCGTTCACCGATTATAACTAAGTTGATTAACATTTCTGCATGTTACATACATGTACATGTATATACAGCACATGTAAGAGACTAATCACTTTCTTAAATAGTAATCAAAAGGGGGTTATATTATTAAATTGTGATTGAAGGAAGTGGGGCACTTTAAGCCTTCTCTGTTTTTGTCACGCACATTCTTTACAAACAAAGGTGAATCATGTGAGAAAAAGGAAGAAAGAAATGGTGCAACAGAATATTGACTTCTCATACCATCTTTTTAATTCAAGGACAAAATGGTTTTCCAATTTGTGCATAACTACAAGGTGCAAAACCAAACTTCAATTGGGAACACCAAAATCTACTTTTTGTATGCTTTTTATTTATTATGTTTTCTCCATATGAAAAATTTATCATCTGAGATATGTGTCTACTCCCTACTTTTCTCTACTTTACCATGTTTTTAAAACTCTTCCGGTAAATCTAATATGGAATATAAAACATGATATACTAATTTGTTGAAAATTCAAGTATGAATTAAAGTCTCGTATTGAGTAAAAATAAGAAAATTAAGTATTATTAAAAGATGAAGACTCATAAATTTATTGTTTTAAAATTTTAGATTAAATGTGTTGTCAATATTTTATAAGATTGAACTCAGGTTTGATTTTCCTTCAACAATAAAATAAAAATAAATTTGAAAAAAAAAAGCAAAATGGATGCCATTTTCTTATTCATTCTGCAGAAATTTATTATGATTGTTCTTTTTATCCTCAAAAAAGTCCAAATATCGTACAGAAAAAAGATGAAAATTGGTTGAATTTAATAAAGTGGCACCCCTTTAGAGGGACCAACTGGGTAAGCAATCAGGGACGATGAACAGTATATTCGTCATCAAATCATGTACTTATAGAAATGTGCATTGAATTTCATTGGTTGTAGGTACAATAAATAAATTATTATTTTTATCCATAAAGTTACATAATATAAAGGAAGTGGTAAATGTTACAAAATTTCGTTACCAACAAATTATATTACTTTGACTTCAAATAATATAATGATTAATCACAGTTATGGTGATACTGTACACTCTAGAAGGTAGGTTAAAGACCCCAAATTTAACCACTAGTTATATATAAATACTTAGGCCAATTTTTTTTATTTGTAGTCATTAAAAAATAATATATATTTTTTTTATATTTTATATCTCTTTTGTTTCTATCGTTCTTCTTTTTCTGCCTATAATTTCACTTCTAATCCAATCAAACAAAAAATGATAAAGTTGAAAAAGGGCTTGGGCTTTTTTTTTTTTCTCTATGCTTTCTTTGTACTGTTCTGTATCCAAATCTTAGCCTTGTTTGTGTTGATAACCTCAGAACTAAGCAAACATGAGTTTATAGTTACCAACCTTACGTTTCCTTCCCAAACCTAGCTACTAAGAAAATGCAACCACCAATGCCGAAAGACCACGTGGCGTATGAAGAACTTCTTCTGTACGAAATAAAATAGGCAGACAAATTTAATAACAAATTAATATATAGTAATACTATTCAAATAATCAAGCTAATTAAATTGTATAAAAAAAATACGATGGATTTCTATCTATTTTTCTTCCTATCACATAATTGTAGTAATAAAAATCTATATTTTTATGTTTGTGTGTATTATTTTATGTTAAAAATCAATCATCTGTGATTTAAAAATGTCATTCATAAATTGCAAAGTACAAAATAAAGACTTTTAATCACAAATTATAATCATAGAAACAGGAAAGTTCTGTATTTTAACGAATAATACCGTGACAAGAAGAAGCTGAAATATAAGTATATATTTGCATTGAAAAGGACCAGAAATAAAACCAACGGTCTATTTGTCTAATACATGATAAGCTTTTGAAAACATTGAAAATTAAAATTATTTTTGTGGCGTTGGGAGAAATTTGTGAAGGAAAAGATATTAATTACAATTGTCATCATAGGAAAAAATGGATATCAATCAAAATCAGGAGGTCCTTCTTTAAATGAAGGGTAATCCCATTATTCTTCATGTAAAGAGATTAAGGTTACATGAAGGGTGGTCCTCTACAGAATATTTTTATTTTTTATCTTATTTTCATATGATTTAATTATTATTTTTTTTTTTAAAAAGGTTAAATATGTTTTTGATCCTTAACTTTTAGTGAAAATTAGAATTAGTCTACTTTAAAATTTTGACTCAATTTAGTCCCTCAATATTTAGAAACTATAAATTTAGTTTTTTTAATAAATTTTTGTTAACTTTATTTGAAGTTTTAAACGCATTTTATGATAGTATTTGACTTAATATTAAAGCAAAAATATGTCAAACGTTGTAAACAACTCGAATATTATCATGAAATGTGTTTGAAACGTAAAAAAAAACTTATCAAAATTTGATTAAAATGATTAAATCTATATATTTTTAATATTGGATGACTAAATTGGTCTAAAGTTTCGAAAAGGAACTAATTCTAATTTTCACCGAAAATTAAGAAACCAAAAACATATTTAACCCTTTACAGAATTTACTCTTTCATTTTTTTCTTAATTTAGGTCAAAATTATATTTTCTTTCGGTTTTGCTCAATTTTGGTTTTCTTCAGTAGGGGGAGGAGGCCATATACCAGCCTAGAAATATAGTTTTTTTTTTTTATTTAAAGGGAAAAAAGGTGATGCTATCAATTTGACAAAATATATTTCATTTAATATTTTATATACTTCTGATAGTAATATCCACTATATTTTATTAATGGTGCATTGTGATGACAATGATAGGTCTATTTCTTATATTTAATATAAGTTGCCCTTGATATAACCAATAAAAAAATTAATTTTATTTTTATGAAATTATTTTTTATTTTTAAATGTTTTTAGTCAGATTATTTGTGTGTAAACTAGATGGTAAAATTGGTTCAGTGTAGCCTATTTTGTTAAGCTGAAAATTTTGACCTTTCATGTTAATAAAACTTTTAGAAATCTTTACTTAGTTAAACCTAAGAGTGTAAGAAGTTAGGAAGGTAGATGCATATAAAGATGGTGTTTGAACATTTATAGTAAGAAATTTTTTTGTTGCTGAATTTGAAAATGGACCATTAACCATTCATTTAATTTGGTTAGGTGCCAATGGTGCTACAATATAATTCATATAAATGTTTATATAAGTTAGATCAAATGTTTGGTGAAAAGACAACATAATAATAAATGCAATAAAGATGACACTTCTACTAACCTAAACCTTTTTCTAATAACTCTCCAAATATTTAACCTAAAGTTTTCAACATGATCACTTTTTTGCTATAAAAAAATATATGATACTTTTATTATAACATTAAACTTTTTATAAGAATATACTCTAATTTATATTCATTCCTATTTTTCTTCAAAGTCAATGGAATTCATTTTAAGTAATCTATTGTTGCATTATATGGTTTGTAGAACAAAAGAATATGAAAAATTATATAACCAAGTTAATGAATGAAAAGTGCAAAATCATGAAAAGAGAATTACAAATAAATGTGCATCGATGATAAAAGAAGTACAAAAGATTAAACGCATAGCCTGAAATTTTCACATCTTAAATTATTATTATTATTTAAAAAACAGTGATTGCTCCTATTGTGATTTTTTTTAACTTTTAAATTTATTTTATTTTATAAGTTTTATAAGGAATATAATCTTTTTTCTTTAGACAAATATGTTATTTTTCATGTGCATTTATGTTTTACCTTTCCATAAAAGATGTAAACATGAATTCCTAAAAATTTACCATTCCTATACATTTCTCACTTACAAACACATTGCTAATACAAGTACAAAATAAATAATTTTATTTCACACAGCCTTTTTTATTATTCTTTTTAAAAGTTTTTTTGGTATACAAAATAAAATTATTGTTAGTTTATATTTTCACAAAAAGTTCACAAAAAATAAAATAAAAGCGAAGATATGTTATTTTCAAATCAAATATTATTTATTTATCTATCTCGATATATTATGGAGATTCTTTTAACATTTCCTTTATAGTTTTATTCTTTAAATACTATTTTTTAAAATTAAAATAATTATTTTATCAATTTTATTATTTAAATGACAATTTTTAAAATTTAATAATTTTGTTTAATTTTACCATTTGTTTAAACCTAACAATTCTTTCTGGGTTAGATATGTTTTTGTCGCACTTAACTTTTAGTCAAAATTGAAATTGGTTATTTTTCCCAATTTTGGATTAATTTAGTTATTTATCTTTATAAATGTATCAATTTGATATGTTTAACCAAATTTTAGTAAATTTATTTGACGTTTTAAATTGTGTTTCATGATATCATTCGTTTAAAAAGTCAAATCAATTTAATCAATAAAATTCAATTAAAAAGACTAAATTCATCCATTTTTAAGATTACAGTACTAAATTAGGTTAAAATTTTAAAACGAAGAAGAACATACTCTAATTCTCGTAAAAAATTCAGGATGCAGAAACATATTTAACTCATTTTTCAAATTATAAAACTACCAACAAAATAAATAACATATTTTCAAAAATAAAATTATAAAAATTATTTTATTTTATTTTATGGTTATAATAATAATAATAATAATTTTATTATTTTAAGCACATTCTCTGTATTCACTAGTTTATATAAGTGAAAATATAGGTGCCATTATGTTTTGACCTTTTTTTTATTCAGTCATAATTTTTTAAACTATTAAAGTTAATTTGATATATGATAATATTTGTTATTATATATATATATATATATATATATATATATATATATTGATTTGTATTAATAAATATTATAAAGAAAAAATAAGTTAATTCATTAAACTGAAAGAGTTGAGTGGTTGTGGTAATGACTCACTGGTCAAACGCTATATGAACGTGAAAGTGACATAAACTACTTTCTAGTAAAAATTTTAATATTATTTCTAGGTAGACTAATGGATAAAAAAATGAAAAGAAAAAACTATTGGTTTTAATAGTTAATGAAAACATGTTAAAATTATTAAATTAAATTCAAATACCAATTTTATTTTAGCTTGCTTTTATAATGTTTTTTTATTATTATTTTTTACCGAATAGAGTAACAAATCAGGGGTAAGTCAACCCGCTTTAATTCCTTTTGTTTAGTCCATCAAGCTGCTCACCGAAACAAATCCCAATCCAACAAGCTAACCTAATTTTTATTTATTTTATATTAATTTTAAAATGTGAATAGTCAATAATATTATATTTAAAATTATTAACACTTAAGTTTCAATTATAATTATAATAGAATTAAATATGATTTTGATCATTATTTTTAATTAAAATTATAATTAGTTTTTTTTTTACATTTTCAATTTAATTTTACAACTCAAAAAAATGTAGAAATTTAATTATTTTAATTAAATTTTAATTAACAAAATTTGGTTTAATAGATTAAATTAGAATTAAATTTGGTCAAAATTTTGAAAAGAGATTAATTTTAATTTTACTAAAAATTAAGAGAGAAAAATATATTTAATCTATTATAATAAAATAATTTAACTTATAAATATAATAATTATGTTAATTTATTTAATTTGAGACTTTAATTAGTCAATTAAAAGATTAATTGCCAAATCAAGACCGGCCAAAACGGGACAAATAGAACGTTTTACTATTTCTAACCAAACACACATTAAAATAATTTAGTTATTGACTTTAAAATAACTACACATTTTTTATGTGATCAATCTTACTTCCCAGACATGTCAACATTGTTAAATAAAATTGATTCTCCATAAAAGAGTTTATCGTTCTCTTGTTTAGCATTTTTTATTTTATTTGTTGTACACCTTTTTCTTTATATAATCACTGGTTATATTTGTATGCATATATTTTTAGGAGAGAAAAAATAATTATAGAATATTCATCTAGTTACTACATTTATAAGATTCTAAAATAATTTTAATACATTAACATTTATTTTTGAGTTAAAATATGTAGGTCATGTGTATCAAACTTTATATAGTAGTTAATACAAGGACCCCTTATTGATTTGGTGAAAATATACAGAATTCTAAGACATATATAGGATTCTAATTACATTTATACTTAATTTTCTTAATTATTATTTATAACTATGCATTATTAGTTTTTGAAATTCCAATTAGATTTCAAACTGTTGTAAAAATAACAGTGGTGTGAATTTAGTATCTCATATTTTATTTTAAGTTAAGTATGTTTTTAGTCTCCGAACTGCGACTTGAAATTTGTCCATATCTGAAATTTCAATATATTTTGGTACCTAAACTTTAAAAATAAATGAGTATAATATTTTTAATCCAATTATGTTAATTTTTTTTACGTGTCGAATGTTTTTCATATTAGTATCGAAGTTTTTTACATTATTTTGACACATTTATGGTTCAATATCTACTTAAAAATATGTTTGACACTTTAAAAATAGTTAACTTAATTGAATTAAAATGACTATATTGATTCATTTTTTAGAGTTTAGGAATCAAAATATATTAAAATTTGGGACCGAAACAAATTTCAATTTTGGATCAAAGTTCAGGATTAAAAACGTATTTAACCCCTTATTTTAATTATGTAAATATCAGGTGGTGCAATTACAAATTCACGAAAATCCAAAGCTTGGAAACACAACTGCAAACAAAATTACAAAAACAAAACTCTTAACTTTTGTCGTTTTTTCCAATCTTCTATTTCTATCATCACTCTGAAAACATTTTCAAGTTCATAATTACAGATATTTCTCTGTCTATGTTAATGTTAACAAAGACCTTTTCCATAGAAAGTGCAAGGTGAGAGTAGTTGATTAATGGCGATAATAATTGTACTAAGCAAATAAAGAGAATAGGTGGAGATTATATATACAAGTTGCAGAGTGTTGGGGATAGTCCAAATGTGAGTCAAAAAAGTCCCAACATTGGATAGAAAAGACAAAGTTAAACACTATATAAGAATAAAGACCCATAACAACATTGCCTTAAGGTTTTGGTGTAAAAGTGGTGTCTAAGGTCTTATATGTGTAAGACTAATGTCATATAAC
>Ga0209589_1002421_pt1 | contig 32345 bp, 17 predicted proteins | sample CowpeawhiteBW_FD_187525 | JGI IMG/M metagenome (GOLD analysis project Ga0209589, IMG submission 187525) | Root nodule microbial communities of legume samples collected from California USA - Cow pea white BW (SPAdes) (version 2) | ecosystem: Host-associated > Plants > Roots > Nodule | place: USA...
TGAGATGATGAAAATATATTTGATTGCATGTTGAATATGTTGTTGGCTCTAGCTTACCCGTTTTGTTGCATGGTTGTGATGTATGTGGCTGTTCTTTCTTGCGATGATCATCAACTTGGTTGATGGGAGCAGATGGGCGAGGCTCTCGTGGTCAACCAGGGAATGACGACTCCGCTACTTAGCCATCTGGGCTAGATCTTGAACGTCTTTCTTTCATGTTTCTTTAGGGCTATGGCCCCTGTATTCGTGGTTATTAGATTGTAAACTTTTAGTTAAACAGCTATCCTGCTTTTGTTGGCATCGTGGTGTGCCTAGTTTTGTAGGGGTGAGGTTGAGAACCCCAGGACTGCGTTGTTATGTTGTTATCACGTGACGTTTCCTTTAATTTCGTTTAATAATTAAATGGGACGTTACAGTACATGGACTTGAAAGAAACATCAAATTAATTGACCAACTACTATGCAACCTAGAGCTAACATGATACAAAAACTGATTTTTAAAATTGCAACCCAAACTAAATAGCATGCATCCTTAACTAAGAGATGAAACAAGAATTAAGATGAGGAAATGATTAAACATCAAATACTCTAATTGGTTCTTGCAAAGCCAAAGAAACAAAGTTCAACACACTAAATGAAACATATCCAGTGAAGAAAATTATATTCTGGAAGCAAAGACAAAACAACACCAAATAGAGCTTCTTAAACCAAGATTATAAACCAAATGACTGAATGAAAATGAGACTTTAATAACCATTAACATTGTGCACTATAAAAACTATCTTAGAATTAAAACTAAACCAACACATGAAATGAAAAGTGTAGCAGATAGCATAATAAAACAATGCAAAATCAATGGTAGCTGAAATGGTAGTTCAGAAAATTAGAAATTAACATTAGATGGGAATTCATTGTGCAAGGTTAATCATTCATCTCAGCACCAATAGAGAGTATGCTTATCAAGGCTTTACTAAATGCACCAAAGTTTTAACGAAAACATTGTGTGGTTTTTTCATTTGTAATTGCTGCCATCTTCCAAATTGCACCACATCTTGTAAAGAGCTCCAAAAAAATTGTGTTCTAGCATTTAAATTAAAGCTCTTCGAGTGTAGAATCGAACGCAACATGAACCAACTCATTTGGAAAATTGTAAAGAAAATTATTATCCAAAAAATCAGCAAAGGTCAATGTTGAAAAATCATCATTTTTCCGCTAGCGCCTGATGGCAGCGGGGCAATGCCGAGCAGCAATGTGACAAGGAAAATTATCCTTTAAGATGTGTTAGGCGACAGTCGTCAGGCAATACAAAAATAGAGAGTAGGCACCTGGCAACAGTTTGGATGTGCCAGGCGGTCCTACACTACTGAAAACTACCTAAAAATCACATTCTAAGCTGAGATTGAAAGATAAAAGAAACAAAGATGCTAAGGGAGTGCAATAAGCTTCAATATGAAGGAATAGAAATTGAGTTATCAAGGTACTCAAATTATTATTTTAAGTATTTATACATTAGTTTTGAATTTTTTTTATTTGCTACATACTGAAACATATATCAGTTAACCTATATTTTCTATTTACAATTTTGAAACAAAGTTTTCTTGAAAAATGGGATCATGACCTAAATATTGATCTGATATCTAAAGGGTTATCCTTAGAAGCTAAGAAGTGTAAATAACTCTCACAAGAACCAACATCTACATAACTATCAATCACTAAAAACATGATAAAAAAGAGAAAAATAAAGTTTTTGTAACATGGTGTTTAAGTTTCATAATTGTTTATATTTTTTTATTAGAGTTCATTTTAATGTACTTTATCAATGGAAGTAAAACAAAAATTATATATATATATATATATATATATATATATATGTATGTATGTATATGTGTGTGTGTGTTCCTACTACACTCAATAGTTCCACAAGCTTAAAAGTTGAGGCCTAAGGCAGTTTAAATACCCTTTCCTCCATCCACCCTTTGAGGCATCTTTTAAGGACAAAACTGTGACGAAGCACAGGCTCCAAAGCAAAACAATGCCTCATATGAGGGGTGATTGACCCTAATGATGTCACTCAACCAACTTGGAATCAAAACAGTGGGGAACAATCACTAAAATGTATATGGAATGAAGAAGTCCTTCTAGTTAATTAAGGTTGAGAAGGGATGTTATTAGATTATGGTTAAGAGTTAGTAATGCCAAAGAGTGAAGGTAAAATATCAAAGGTCGAATGGTTCATTACAAAAGTTAGAGGTTCTAGTTTGAAAGTGAGATAACATTACTATAGATTTTGTTACCCAATTGCTAAGGTCAATTTGGGGGCATGATGTTATATGGGTGGTTGTGGACAGAATGACCAAGAGTGCTCACTTCTTCCTAATAAACCCAAAGTTGTCTATGACTGTGTTGGTTTAGTTGTACATCAATGAGATAATAAGGTTGCATGGGGTACCAACTAGCATAATTTCAGATAGAAATTCAAAGTTTACATCTTGATTTTATCAAACCTTGCAATAACCAATGAGTAGCCATATCAAGAAGAGTTCAACCGATCATTCTCAATCTGATGGTCATGCGAGGAGGATCATCTAAAATCCATAACATATGTTCAAAGCCCATATGTTGAATCAACTTGGAAGTTGGGATGAAGTGCTACCTTTGATGGAGTTCATCTACAATAATGGTTTCCATGCTACTATTAGGATGACACCCCATGAGGTCGTGTACGGAAGGAGGTGTAGGAATCCCTTGGGTTGATTTCAATATGGTGAGGCAATAGTGGTAAAACCTAAGTTGTAGACTATAAAGAAGATGAAAATGATATAGAATAGGATTATAGCTTCTCAGAGTAGACAAAGGCCTTATACAGATAAGAGAAAGAGGCCTTTGGAATTTTAGTGGAGGGTCATGTGTTTCTACAGTTTCTCCTACCAATAGGGTAGGAAGAGTGTTGGGATGTTTTCTCCTAAGTTATTAGGCCACATCAATTCCTATTGGAAGATTTGGTCTAGTGACTTATAAGTTGCCTTAACCTAATTTGTCCAATCTACAATGTTCTCAACTGGTAAAATACAAGTTTGATAATAATCATATTGTAGAAGAAGACAATGTGCAAGTTAGAGAGGAAATACCCTTAGAAACGAAGATTAGGTTAGTCTAGATTGTTTTTTACCCGACCAACTGATAGTAAGGTTATCAGTATTATAAAAGTGTTGAGGAAAGGCAGATCAGACGAATCTATGTGGAAGCTGTAAGAGGAAGATAAGAGAATGCATCCCTACCTCTTTCCTACTAAATTTATGAGGACAAAACATTTTCTTGTTGGGGACAATGTAAGGACTGAGAAAATAGTCATAAAGTAAAAGTTTTCCTTAAAAAGATAGAGTTTGATTATTTTACTAATAAAAGTCAGATCTTATAAATTGAATAATCAGCTAATCAAATTTCATTTTATAAAGACTAACATCACTCTAAAACCATTCATTTTTCTTCCTGGAACTTCTCTTTAAGATTATGATTAATCTACCTGACTATTTGAATATCAGTGTATGCCAAATGACTTCTAACATTGAGGGCTAAAATCATATCCAATTAGTTTCCTAAATAGATTAAGTTCATCTTTTGTCCCTTTTTTTGGTCTTATAAGAAATTTGTTACATGTGGGATGTTTTAGGCTTGCATGTAGCATTTAATGGCTCAAGATGAATCTTTTTTCAATTACGATTGTTGGAGTGTGATTTGATTATTGATTTGAGTTTTTGTGTGTAGTTATTGTTTCATGTGTGAATAAAGGCCTCTAGATGCAATGGATTCTTGCGTCAGTCCCTCACAATCTAAGTAAGGAAAGCTTATTATCTTTATTGGTTCAATTCTTGATTTTCTTTATGATCTATGGATTTGTTGGATTGAATTATCCATCAATGGTTTTTGTGTTATGTTGATGCAAATGATTTGTTGTACTTGTCTTTGTGTTTGAAATCCTTGTGACTGAAATGGTAGTGAATACATGAGTATTTGAACAGGGGTGTATCTTTTTTTTATTGAATTGGTTTGAGTAAAAGTCTATATTTGAGTATTATGCGTTAAATTAATAAATTGGTACAATCTGAGGAATGTTTTCAATAAATTAGATTCATAATATATAAGAGAAAGGCCAAATACCTCAGATAGACCCAATAGATCTATTTGATTCGCAAATAAGATGTTTTTTTCTCCACATTGGTGCTAGGTGGTGCCTTAGTACCACTAGGCAACCTTGGAAATATAATTTCCATGAGCTCTAGAGGTCTGCACGTTAGATGCCACTCAAGGACCATTGTGTGCCACCTAGTAATTTAAATCCATGGAACTTTAGTGGCCTAGACAATAGGTGTCAAGCTTGAGACGTTGGGCGCCAGTATGGGGCACTAGGCACAAGTGTAGTGGCGCTGAATGCTAGCAAGTACAAGCTCTCTGTTTAATTTTGGTAGGCACAACTAGTTGTTGTTAGGCGTGCCCTGTTACAATATGGGTTTGCTTGGCGAGAAAGAAATTCATTAAGCAAGTATGTGATGGCGGGAAGAGATGTTATATGAGATTTTATTGATGGTTTAAATAATTGAATATAAAGAAACATGGAAAGTGTAACATCCTGACCAAATATTACTAATTTAAATAGAATAAAATAACATGAAAATAAATTCACAATTAATATTCAAGCTTTTTCCCAAAACGCGGGAAAAATGAAACTTTTATTAATGCACCATGATAAAATCCATAAGGTTCCAACAATTATTGCAAGTTCATAATTTAGTAAAATAATTGTTTGCAAAAACATAAAAGAAAAGTCCATAAAAGCTTTCCCAAGCTAGCCCCTCTCCGGCTCTAAGCCTCTCACCAGCTTCACCTACAACATCATTTGCTCCCCGTGTAACGAATTACACGATCATCGCTAATCCCAGACAGATAGGATGAGTTATTCAGTATAAACATTTTATAACCAAGATAAAAAAGATGCACACACGCACATGTCGGAAAACCACAATTCTCCAATCCAGAACACTTGCCCATGACCATGCTCATCCACGTTCTACATCCTTAGATGATAACCTTAAGATGTCTTACGCTGCCACAAGCCACAACTCGTGATTCCACCATCTACAAGCCACAACTCATAGATACACGTGCAGGACTATCCTATTACGAACCACAATTTGTAATGTCAGGTTAAGTTTCCAATACGAACCACAATTTGTAACATCCCTACTGCAAATTACTTAATTAAAATAAATAAATAAGAAAAGAACATCAAACGTTAAACTTATATTATTCCCAACATGGGAAAATTCAAAACATAATTCTATGTGCCATAATTTAAACAAACTTAGAGTAATAAAATTATTACAATTTTGTAACAATTATGATAATTAATAAAAACATAACAAAAATCCCTAGCTTCAACCCAAGCTAGCTCCTCTCTCCGTCTCAAGCATTAGCAGCATCACCTGTATCATCAACTGCTCCTGTGTAATTAATTACACGATCATCGCCATGCACAAACAGAAAGGGTGAGCTTAATAATAAAAGCAAACACATCAATCAAATAATATAAATACACTCAGTTATATTATTAAAGTTAAACCTTGGCCAAGTCCTTACTACCCCAAGGCTTTTTAACCTTTCAATCACACAATAGAGTTAGCCATGCACTCAGGATTTATTATACTCACACGAACTTGCCTGCTCGTGGTCCTGTCTCTACGAACATCCTCGCTCGTAGTCCTACTCTACGGACCTACTCGCCCGTAGTCCAACACATGTGATCCACCAGCTACGTACCTCCCCTCACGCAGCATCTCTCTAATGTGAGCATGGAACATACATGAGAGTAACTAGGTATGAACCTCCCCGCCCATACCATCACATGTTAACCACCATCCATGAACCTACCCGCTCATAGCACAACATCTCCTGATCCACGTCCGCATCAATGCGTACAAACAACGCACACAAACTGCACTATATTCACTTGGGCTAGAAGCCTTAGCTTGAGCGACCAGGCATATCTCGCTTAAGCTGAGCTTTCTCGCCTGAGCGAGCGTGCTCCATTGCCTCACTGAGAAGTCTCGCTTAGGCGAGCTCTTCTCGCTTGGGCGAGATCGCCCTTCGCCTAAAACCAAAACTCTCGCCTAGGCGGCAAGTTAAGCAAAACATAGGACCTTGTGCGACTTTTCGCTTAAGCGGGAACCACTCGCTTGAGCGAGATGCTCTGTCGCTCAAACATAAAGCTCTCCGCCTGAGCGAGGTGCTCAAGCAGAACCACACAGCAATCACGAGTCCTCGCTTAAGCGAGATACGCTCACCTGAGTGAGACGCTCGAGTACAACCAGACATGCGTTCACAATGCCACTGCCCACACAATTGTCACCTGGCAAGATTGTCCTCATGTCAGGTGCTAAGCGCTCCAGGAACCCTCTATTTTGTAGCTCTCGCCAGGCGGTTCCAACCTCACCGCCAGGCACTACACTAGTACAGTGAGTTTACTAGTTATTTTCCACCATAGCTCAATTTCCAATTCATTCAAGCACCACAACATGCTACTCAATTTCTAGTAAAACACAAAGCATCTTTTACAAGCTAGAGTTCATCTCACTCATACCTTCCAACAGATTCACATCTCCAGGTATTCACCCACTTAAACCCCTCCAATGCCTAGATTAAATTAAGAACGGCCACCATATAAAACTCATACATTAATCCCCCAATCGTTCATATTTTCTATCGTGGTCCTAAACAGTACTTCCATTTCACAAAATCTGTTATAACATACTACATAACCTTTTAGTATGCCACCTACTCATTTATTCGCACATACGATCAATTTCCTTACAAATTAAACTAGGAACAGAAGCATTTTGCCTATGATTAACTTAGACCAGCCACTACATCATTTTATAAATCAAACCACAACACCAACTTACACTAAATTCTCAATCCTCATACCATTCCTTTAATCATGCTTTCTCTCCAACACCCAAGGTACTCATTATTTGTCTTTTCCCTAATTTGCCTATACTATTTTGTCTAAAACTCACCACAGATTCCAACCCATGCCCATCATGTCTAGAACATAAAACTGCAACTACGATTTATGTTGTAGCTTAGCGGCAGATTACATCCTGCCAAACAGTGCATCAGTTTCTAGAAAAATCCCAAATTCAGTCACACCTGTGAGAAAATCCTAAACCCCATAACGCGTTCCTATGTTGAATTCCGCAGTTTAGCATACAATCATACTTCCAAAAGTACTTATTATCAATTTAAGTGCGAACATACTACTCTTCCATGTAATTCATACATTATATATTCCTAAACTCATAATTTACCAATTTTTTCACCCCTAAACTGACTTCATACAAATTTCCTTTAATTAATTCCAACCACATTGCAATTCAACGAGTATTAGCATCCAACATTCCATTCTCAAGTATTAATCCCTTCATCACCGCCAGGCTGTTCATACCAAAACCCAGAAACTAGGTTAATTATTATTATGTCACCTAGCGACTTGTTCTTACTGTTGGGCAGTTTCTAGGATAAACCTAGAAACTAAGCTTAGCATCATGTGTCGCCTGGCAGCTTTGAAGGTCCACTAGGTGGTTTCTGGAAAAATTCCAGAAATGCGTAAAAATCAAACATGGCATAAGATAATACACTCAAATATCCCATAGAATTCATAATTATTTGAATCAACATTAAAATTGAAGTTACAGCCCCTTAACTTGATAATCCTTGCTCGAAATGTAAATCCTAGGGTTGCTTTTTGATCCACGAAAGTCTTCCTTTGCTCACCCAATAATTCAGCTTTCACTCCCTTTCTCTATGGTACAGATGAATGCTTTGGAAACTTCCTCTCTCAGATCACACGAAATTGCAGTTTACACCCCCTTAATTCTTCTCTCTCTCACAATTATTAACCCAATTTAATTATAGTTAATCACAAAAATGAAATTACTCTTATTATGCGTTAATGGCCATTGAAGAGCCATTACTCCCTGTTGCTCTTTGTGACGACTAGGGTTTTCTCACCCTTCTCATTCATGCCAAAAAGGAATTTGGCAAAAAAGATCCTATTTACCATTAACCAAGGTTCGAACACACAACCACACAATTACAAGCAAGTTCATAACCAAATCAACCAACTTATGTTTTATGATAATTCCTACACATCTAGGATTATATTATCACGCACCATGATCAAGCATATTATTAAAATAATAACACAATTAAAATAACCCAAAAATGGCATACAAAGGACTCAAATCCAAATCCTCTCCATGCAACCAAGTACTCTCAACCACTTGAGCTAATATTATTCCTTGTCATAACTGCTCCCATTAAATGTCATAAATACTCCATTACCCGCACTTATATTAAATAATTATTTATTTAATTATTTAATTTTCTCAAGTCTTACAAAAAGGAATGCTGATAAATATTGTGAATTGCATTAGTTATGATAAGAGATTTCTATGAAAGCTTTTTCTTGATTTAAGGAGAATGGATGAAATGAGAACTTTATGGTAATGGTGTATATTATTTTGAATAGAGCTTGGGCTTGAGTGCCAAAAATATATTTTGGAGATGTGATATCCAATGATGTTATTATATGAATTGCATGAATGAAAAAGGGAAGAATGAGTTTCCAATATTGATGGTGATGATTTCTTGATTTAAGTTTGAAATTGTGATTAGAAAGTATGGTTAACTTGTGTATTGTATGAATGTGGTTAATGTAACACCCCATTTAATTAATAACGAAATTAAAGGAAGCATCACACTAAAATAATATCTTAGTGCAGTCTCGAAGTTTAAACACCACTCCTTACAAAACCCAAGGCACACCATGATGCCCAAAAAGAAACAAATTATAAAGTTTAATAGAATCAAATAGGAATCTAAAAGATAGACTAGTACATGGGCCATAGCCCTAAAGAAAAGCCCAAATAAAGCAGGAAGTCCAGCCCAGGTAGACTATGCAGCGGAATCATCTCTTCCTTGTTGACCTCGGGTACCTCTCGCATCTGCTCCCATCAATAAATTGATGATCATCGCAAAAGTATAAGAACAACATACAAGGCAAACAAACAAGCAAACAGGGTAAGCTAGAGTAGTAACGGTTCATCAAGCAGTCACATGCCATTACACAACCCAAACAATATATACATCATCCAAACATGTTATGACTTCTCAAATAATACACTAAACTCTGACTCGACTCATTCGGATACATATAGTCTAGACGGATTCAGCGGATGCTTGCACTTGTGGTGGATTACCCTGCTCACCCCCGAGTTGCTCACCCCTGAGCTAAGTGTTACAAGTTTTACAATGTTTCAATCCCCCACACACAAGGTTAGCCCTTAATGAGTTTCAGGCCTCCTACTACTCTCACCACAAAATTCAGTCCGCTCTAAGTGAGACTAATTGACTCCTTAGAGTGTTAGGATGCAACCTTACCTTGAATCCTTACCAGACTATATAGATAGGGCACCACCATGGACTCCCACTAACAGGGGCCATGGAATTACGTCCCGACCACTCAAGCACGACCTTGAAATCCCACCTAGAGATCTCAAGGAATTACGCACTGACCACCGACCAATCATGCTCAATCAATCAAGTAATATTTATCATGCATATAATCTCATGCCAACCTTTTTAAACCATCCTCATTCATATCCAAATGTTGAATCCATACCAACTCATCCTTCCCAAACCATTAACATAGATTTGTATTTCATATCATTACCATGTCTCTTTGATACCAACCATCTCATTTAAATCACATGCCAAGTTCATACCAAACCCATCATTCACAATCCATGAATCACATCACTCATGCATAATAATTTGTCTCATGCTTTTAACACAATAATTAAATTCAAGCAAGTATTAACCATTCAAGATTAAGGAAACAACCAAACATCACACTACCCTCGCCCAGCTCCTCACTCAGGCTGAAGGGTCTCGCTCAGGCGAGAGACTCTCGCTCAGGTGAGCCCCTTTCGCCTAGGCGAGGGCTCGAAAAGGGGAACAGTAACCTTACGCGTGATCTCGCTTAGGCGAGACCCCTCTCACCTAAACGAGACGTTCGTTTGCTCAAAAAAATAGCGTGGGTCACCTGAGCGACTACTCGCGTAAAATAGCTTGGGCGAGCCTCTGTTGATCTCGCCTAGGCGAGACATGCTCGCTTGGGCGAGAAAACTAGTGCTCACCACTGTTCTCTCGTTCATAAACACACAACAGGTTCCAAACAGTTCAATAATGCCACTCACATGTTCACATCAACACACAAGGCATACTATAATGATATAATAGTGGCTCAAGCAGAAAAACGCGACAAAAGGGGTGAACCCTAACTTCCCTTACTTGGAAAAGGGCTAGCAGCTGGGTTCTTGGGTACGAATAGAGAAGTACAATAGCTCCTAGAGCAGTTTAGCGAGCTGGAAAAACAAAGAACAACATGAAATGAAGCTACCCAGAATGACCTTAGTTGGAACTCGAGACAACAGTGCTAAACAAGAGATGTATGGGATGAGAGGTAACTTACGTGGAACGGAATAGGTTCGAACAAGTGTGACAGAGGCCAAAGACCAAACCCTGACAGAACGAGAGACGGTTGCAGCTCTAAGGAAGAGGGGTTGTTTCTGAAAATGAGTAGAATGAGTGAGTTAGGGCAGACTTGGGATCTGTTTCACCTTTTGGGCCAGCCCTAGGTCCATCTGATTTAGAATGGCCCTTTAAAATAAGGCATAAATATAAGTGGGCCTTACAGTTAATTTTAAGTAGAATTGCCACATTTTCTAATGTTAGGGTATGTATTAAGTGGGATTCTCAATTGTGAAGTCATCTCAACTCTACTAAACTCAGACTCATATAGAGAATGAAGCTTAGGTGGTAAGTGTTGAAGGAGGTTCCTATAGCAGGATTGGAATTGAAGAGAATCATTCTGGTGATACTATAGCGAATTAACCTTGTCATGATAGATGTGTGCCATGTAAACCATAATGATTATTTTTGCTCAAATCCTCTAGATGTGTGTGCCTAATGGAGCCATAATAGTTATTTTCCTTGAATCCAGGTGTAGGACTTCACGCATATTCAGGTCAAAACATGTATCTGGAATTGAGCCTAGTTTTATTTGTGTCAGTGTACTAATGAATGGTTATTTGGGACTGGATGATAGTATATTGTATATTAGGTGATTGATTTGTGTCTGATATTGAATGGTGAACTGAATCATGAATATATGAATGAAAGAATAACTATGTGTGATGAAATGCATGATAGAACTTTATAATATAAATAAATTTATCCTTGTGTTTGTCTATCGTGGTTGTCCACCTGCTATTATCGTATGTTATACGTGAGCAAATGATAGGACAGGTGGAAAGGATGGGTAGCATGAGATTACTTAGAAGATTTGTAAGGTGTAGTAGCGTAGTAGCTTCATATGTACATATATTTGTATTGTTATATGTACTTGACAGAGTTCTACATTGTGTTCACTTGTGAAGATTTACTATTCAGAGGAAATAGGGAGGCATGATTTGAGGGTGACAAGCGTGTTCACTTCTTGGTATTTGAGGGCGAGAGAAAGGAAGGAATTGAGGGATGATTAATGATAAAATACTATTATACCCTCAACTCATTTCTACTTTGATTCACATGCATGTGTGTTTCTCGTTCATTTTGATATGTTTCAACCAACCACATGCATGAGGGATATTAATGGTAAAATATCACTTTTATTATTTTTATTAAAATAATTTTTTTTCCAATTTATTCATTTAAATATTTTTTATAAAATAAATCCGACTCATCAAAATATTATTTTAGATTACTTTCAACAGCAAGGGCTCTTTGATAATCTTGTTTTTCTTTCAATTAAACTTAATTTTTAATCTATCACATCAATCAAATCACTCACAAACTTTTACAATCTTTACCTCAAAATCCACTCACTTACACTCTCAAATCTCTTAAAAATAATAACACAAACTTCACCTCCTAATCCACTTAAATTCATCATCTTCATCTCCCCCAAATCAATTCTCACAAGTGAACACATCATTAGTTTTTGCAAGAGTTTCTTTAATTTACATGACAAATTGTAAATACAAGATATATGTTATGTGATTGTATATGCTTAATACTTAATTTGTAGTACTTTAAATTTAAATTAGCAGTGTGATCCTGCTTGCTAATTTGGAGTGTTAGACTTGTATCGTATACATTGTCAATTAAATATATTATTAATAAAAAATAAAAATAGCATTAATCATAATATATAAAAATTTATTTATTGATAATATTTTTTTATTTTTTTATCAATGTTTTAAATTAAACAATATTTTATTTATATTTATTATATTATTTATAAAAAGTATATTTATACATAATATAAAAAGGAAAAAACTATTTATGTCACGTATAAAAATATTTTTATCAACAAAGATTGATTGCTAATCATTATTAAATTTATGTTAGATAATAATTTTTATTTTTCACAATTTATTTTTTAAATAATACAAAAAGACTTATAAAATACGTTTGATTTTTTAGTTAATTCATTCTTAACTTGTGTGCCTTTCGTGTTTCTCCCGTATCTTCATTCTAAACAAAACCTTTATTACGTAAAAAGAAAGAAATAAATAATGATACGGTTTCATACACGACGACAAGAGGTGAGAGAGAAACGTGGGACACCTGTATTTTCGTCCTTTCCAATGCCGTGTTTGAAATTCAAGATTTTTCCTTCTTAACAAGAAACTTTTTATTTTGTAAAAATATCTAATAATATCCCTGTCTAATTACAAAATCACCGGTCTAAGAGTTAATCTCAAATTTTATTGTTTGACTTTTCAATATTGAAAATAAGGCAGCAACCTCAATGTCTCTTAAACTTATGGATATCAGAATAGGTTGGTTTTGAAAATTGGATAGGTCCTATCTATAGCTATTGGAACCTTCTAAAAAGATCTACTAAATTCATTAAGTTGTTCCAAAGGATCAAAATGGCCAGTTATTAATGAAATTCCTTGTCGGTTCTCTGTAAAATATTCATTTGGGCGGGAACTTCCAAATACATCGTAAGCTAGATCTGTACTGACAAATAACCAACTTGCAATGAATAGGGAGGGTATAGTAATCTGTTAGTCTATTAAAAAAAATTAGTTAGGACAAGATTAAATTCGACCTGATCAACTCGTGAATCTGTGGATCATGTTTAGGGGTGGCAAAACGGATTGGGCCTAACGGATCAGTCCGACAGCCGACAGTCCGTGTTAAAAGAAACAGGTTGGATTGAAGATTTCAACTCGTTAGCCCGTTCTGGTTCGCCCCATCCAGCCCGTCAACTTGACAGCCCAAAGTATGGGTCAGCCCGTCCTACCCGTTGGCCCGTTTTAAAAAAATAAAATAAAATAAAAATAATTAAAAATATTAATTTTTTATATTATGTATTTTTTAAATGTATAAATATATAATAGTATTTTAATTTAAATCATTAACACCTAGAAATTAAGTTTGAATTGTTAGTTATAATTGAATAATTTAATATGTAAATTTAATAATTATTTTAACTTATGTAATTAAAAACATTAACTTATCAATTAAAAGTTAAAAACATATTTTTTTTGATTAAATTTGACTTTAATAATAATTTATATGTATATATAAAAAAAATTAAAACAAATTAAAAAAATTAAAAACAAATTAAAAAACTTTTAAAAAATTAAAAAAAAAGAAAAAAAAACTGTCTGGCCCGTTAGTCCGTCCTATACGGGACATATTGTGATTTTTGGTTCGTTTCTGTTTGACGGGCCACATACAGGACCGGACTGGCCTGTTTTGCCACCCCTAGTCATGTTGAGTTTAAAGTCAGGCCAACCTGCAGCCCGCCACATAAAGGAAAATATACATTTTAAGTAGATAATAACATATTAAAAGTTAAAAATTCACAACATGAACGAAGTGTGTTATTGTGCTCTCTTCACTCTTGACCTCATATTGCACCACACATGAGTATTGTGCTATTGTATTTCCTCCCACCGCCACCACCACCACCACCACCAGTGGTTCACTACAAAAAGTGCACGACAAGGGTGACACGACCACCACTACAATCATATAGAAACATGATGCAACCACTACCACCACCATCATCACTAGACACGAGGAGACGCATGATGCAATGAAAACAACAATGAGTCCCGAGTCCATGACGACTTGTTTTAGGCGGATCAAATTCAGGTCGAACTAAAACGGACCAGTTAACCTATTTTATCACTCTACTTAAACTTCGCGTCTAAAATTTATTTCATTTTTCAATGATGCAAAATTTATTTATTTAATTAATTCTATACATTAGCTGTCATTCTTGTTACGTATCATTGAAGAAAAGTGTTTGGAGTTACCTCATTTCTCGGCAATTTTAGATCGTCCTATGCTAAAGGGATTTAGATGGTTCTGTTTTATATATTGTTGTGACTCATTGTTGTGTTTCATATCGATATATAGCATTATTCCCTCTTCCCCAAAAAGAGCATCAGTTAACAAAAATACACATTTAAAAAGCTTTACTCTCATAATTTAATTAGAAATTATTAGAGTGAGATAAATTTAAATTTTATAATGAATGATTAAGTATTTCTTAAAAAAAATATGAATTTGTATTAAGAAATGTTGTGTTTTATAAAAATTAGTTAAACTTTTTTTAATCATGAAAAAATTATGTTTGATATAATAGACTTTTATCTTTTTAAAATGTTATTTTTCCCTCTTTGCATAAAGAGCCTCCATTGAAAATGTGATGAATATCAGAAAATTTATCAGTTTAGAATAATTTCTAGAAATTATTAAAACCGATAAATTTGAATTTATTGCGTAAACGAGTAAGTCCTATTTGTAATTCAACTTAAAAAGAGAAGAGAAGTAAAAGTCATATTTATCTACAAAAATCGATATAACAAATAAAAAACAAAAAGTTGCATTTATCGTCAACTTTAATTTAAAAAAAATAAAAACATAAATATTATATTTATCATACAACACATTAATTCCAAAGAAAATAAAAAAACATATTTCTATACAGAACTTTAACTTTAAAAAGAAATACTAAAAATGTTGATGTCGGAGAGGACTTAGTAATTCAAATATGTCTATTCTAATAATTTATAGAAGAAATTAATTACAAAATTTCCAACAGATGTCAACATTACGATTTATTAATCCATCTTAAAATCAAATCAACGCAACGTATCAATTTTAACAAGCTAAAAATCCAATAGAAGCGACAAAATCTAAACGTTGGAATGCTATGGTATGTGTGAACTTGTTTGTGGATGTGATTCCAATGTTTTTTTCCTGGTCCAAAGCCACTATCGTTTCGGTCACAGCACGTGGAGTGGTTCTTTTATTTCTAAGTTCAACCATTAGATTAGTCACGTAGAGAGAAATGTAGGAGGAGGTTGGTGGTAAACTTTGACAACTAACTTAAGGTGATGTTTGATATCTTGACTACGACAATAAATAACTAATTATATTAATAGTTTGATTATATATTTATTATTTTTAAATTAAATTATTAATATGTATTATTATATTTTTAAAATAAAGCTACTTTCTATTATACAATGTGTCAAAATATAATTGTTTACTTATGGAGTTTTGTATTTATAGAAGAGAGGTGAGAAAAGCAATGTGTTTGAGATACATAAGTTCAATCTTTTTAAATTTAGAAATATTGTGGTTTGTTGAAGGTTAAAGAAAGATTCATCTATAGAAGATTTTTATCATAAAAGTTTTGTATATGTGAATAAAAAGTATATTAGAATATTGAATAATGAGTGAATGATTTTTGAGGTATTGTACTAGAATAGGCCTTAGCTCTTTGATTATGATACCATACTAAAATGTAGATTTTAAACCTAATTTAATCTCATAAAATTAATTTAAGTTCATGACTTTAGTATCATAATAAGAAGTAAATTTTAAGCATAACTCAATTCTACAAAATCTGCTTATAAGATGAGGTCTGCACCCACTTATATATTATTAAATTGACTTATTTCTAGTTGAGGTAAGACTTTCATCCAATATGTTAAAAATAAAATAAGATAAAAGATCAATAAGTTTGTTATAATCTTATGAGATATTATGATATTAATAGTGATAAGTAATTGAAAAGATTTTATTTGACAATTGAATAATCAATGTTTGAATAACCTTCTGGATAAGTACATAAGTCTCTGGAATTTGAGATTTGAGTAATTATTTCAGGCACGTAGATGATTAGTTTACCATTTTTGAGGATGAATGAATTAATGTATCAACTTATTATAATTAACTTAATCAAGGTTAATTAGCTTTTGTAACTTTTGTAGAGAAATTTTAAGTTGAATAATTTTTACCAAACATTTTTATACAACCTTACATAGAGACTAGTAGTTTCATTGAACTATCATTTAGGTTGAACGACTTAGTTGAATACACTAACTATCTTTAATTTGACGTTGTAGCTGTTTACTTCGAACGAAATATACATTGAATAATTTTGTTCTAATGTTTTTGCAATTTACTTTGAAAAGTTTAATTATATAATTGAATAACTTTAAATTTGATGTTTTAATTGTTTATTTTTAATGACTTGATTATATACACTTTGGTTCGATATTTTAGTCATTTACTTTGAACAACTTAATTATATACATTGAATAACTTTGATATGATATTCTATTTGTTTTCCTAGAATGACTTAGATATTTTCATCGAATGTCTTTGATCTGGTGTTCTTTGGATAACATGAATTTGGTGTGACAAGACAACTTGAAAATATTTCTAGAAATTTGTAATTCATTAATTAAACCTTATTTAAAAAAATCACCTTAAAACTAAAACCAAGTAAACAAAAATACATCATTCCATTACAACAATGATCAGGTATCTTCAAGTTGTACTATACCTTGTTGAGTGATCATAAAATGCTAAAGAAAAATCATTCAAGAGCTATTAATTTAAAGACAAAAAATAATTAGTCATTAATTGACCAAAATAGATATTATTTTATAAACTAAACATTATTGGTATCTATAATAATCTTTATTATTAAAAAAATATTAAATATTCGACCTAATTTAGTTCCTCAACATTATAAATGTGTGAATTTAGTTCTTCTAACCAAATTTTGTTAAGTTTATTTGATATTTCAAATGTTTTTCCTTGATAACATGTGAGTTGTTTACGTCGTTTTAACACTCTTTGCTTCAATGTTAGTTGAGAAACGCATTTAAAACGTCAAATAAAATTAACAAAATTTGATCGAAAGGACTAATCCTCATATTTTTATAGATGGTAGACTAAATTAGTCTAAAGTTTCAAAATCGCACTAATTCCAAATTTTGCGGGAAATTAAAGAACTAAAAATATATTTAACCCTCAATACAAATTTATATTTGGTTTGTGGATCAAAGTCTAAATTTGTTACTAACATTAACTATCAAGGTTTTAGCTAACTATTATTAAATTCTAAATTAGTCTCTATATAATAATAAAAATTACAATAGTAAGTAGCTAAAACTTTGGTATAAAGATCAATTTATTCTCTGATTTTACATACCAATAATTTATAGTTTATAAATTTGTGTCTAACTTAGTCAACATAATGACTAATTATTTTATATTTCTAAATTTGTTGTTATGTAATTATTGTCTTGTAGTGTAAGGAATTCCTCCTTCGATAAAAACACATCTTTCCAAGTTTAGGTGCATATTGTGTTGGGTGACGTAAAAATCCTTTTCAAGGTGGCAAGGATGGTCTTTAACCTTACTTGATTTAAGGTTTAATTAGTGGTTTAGTCCTATAATTTGTTGGTTTGATTCATTTGGGTCATTTTATTATTTTTGGGTTCAACTTAGTCATTTAATTATTTAAAAATGTTCAATTTGATCTTCCAAATGTTTAAGAAGTTTTAATTTTTAAAATTTTTTAATTTAGTCTCTCAATTAAAATTTTGTTATAAGGAAAGCTTTTAAAAACTAAGTGACTATTATTTTTTGACAAATGATCTCCACGTTAAAAACTTGCACATGCCTACATATCATCAAACACAATTTTATGAAAATTTTAATACACAATTTAACTATCCTTCTAATAAATTAGACTTGTTTTTCATAGATAACATTGTCCTCATTCGGAAACTTCATCGTCATATATGTAAAGAAAATACTATCCTTCATAACTAATTAAACACTTGTTAACCAAGACATTATATAAAATATTAGTCTATACAGAAATGTATCAAGTTTAAAGCTTATATCATATCATAACCTTAGTGTCAAATGAATTCTCAGGTATACTTTTTCATAAATAAAATTCTAATACTATCATGAATTTATAGAATTTTAAACTTTTAATGAATAAATTAAAGATGGAATAAAATAAATGATTAATAGATTTATTAACATTGTATAGAAAATTATAATATATCATTAATTATAAATTATTAAAATACCTCAATTAAAAATTAATTAGTTAATTGACTTGTGCATTTTTTTTTTGTCTATAAACATGTCAAAGTGAGTAAACTCGACTCACATGAGTTGGCTCACCACGAGCCGGGTTAAAAATGAATGAACCCAACTCGACTCATTTTATGGTGAGCCAAAAAGTTTGCAATTCAGCTCAACCCACCACGGGTTGGTAGGTTAAGTGGTTGACTCACCAACACACATAAAAAAATTATTTGTATTTATTTTTAAGTATTCAAATATTTAAATAATTTTTTAAACAATTCATGAGATGAAAATCACAATAAAATTAAGAACCAATGTTTTTATCATGCTCACCACCAATATATGATAAATTGTTTCTAAGAAAGTGTTCATATAGTCCAAGAAAAATGGCTAATATTACACATTTTATGTCATGCTATTCAATAAAACATTTAAACTATTCAAATATTATTAAGCAACATTCTAACATTTAAAAATATAAAATTGTGAACCTATATAATTAGAAATTAAAAAAACATTGTAAAAAAATGTTGGTGGGTTAAATGGGTCAATCCACCATCAACCCGGTTCGAACCCGTTTAATTTGTGAGTTAAGTGAGTCGAGTTGAGTTCAACCCACCTTTAAAAAAATTAAATTTTTCTTAACCTAACCTGACTTAAACCCGTGATAAATCGGATTGATTCACGGGTTGAAATCCATTTTCTTCAGTTAGTCTATAAAGATTAGTTGGAGTGAATGAGCTCTCAGTTTATGTGGACGCTGTTCGGTACTCATCTACTCAATACACTATCATAATTTATAACATACCTAACCTTCTTCTCTCGCCCAACTCGGTTTCTTCGCCTTCTTTCTGCCATGGATTCCACCTCTAGCGAAGTAGCCCTCGATTTATCACCCTTTCTCAAAATCTACAAAGACGGTCACGCCGAGAGGATTTCCGGGTGCGAAGTCGTGCCGCCGGGCGCCGATTCCGCAACAAATGTCATATCCAATGACGTTGTAATCTCAAAAGACGACGACGTATCAGCCAGGATCTTCACTCCCAAACTAAGCGATCAAAGCGAAAAGCTTCCCCTCCTCGTCTACTTCCACGGTGGAGGGTTCTGCATAGAAACACCATTCTCTCCTCCTTACCACAAATTCCTCAACTCAGTTGTTTCCAAGGCCCACATCGTTGCCGTGTCTGTTCACTACCGAAGAGCCCCTGAACACCCCGTTCCCATTGCCTATGAAGATTCATGGACCTCGCTCCAATGGGTGGCCTCCCATTTGAACGGAAACGGCCCTGTGGAGTCCCTCAATCGCCACGCTGATTTCGGGAATGTGTTCTTCGCTGGGGACAGTGCGGGAGCAAACATCGCACACCACATGGCTCTACGGGTCGGGATCCACGGTCTTCCGGGTATCAACCTCCAAGGGATTGTGCTGGTGCATCCTTACTTTTGGGGCGCGGAGAGAATCGGTTCTGAGGTCCAAAAGCTGGACAAAGTTTCCGTGGTGGATGGTTTGTGGAGTTTCACTTGCCCTGCCTCTACAGGATCCGACGACCCGTTGCTGAACCCGGCTAAGGATCCGAATCTGGGGAAGCTGGCCTCGAAAAGAGTGCTGATTTGCGTTGCGGAGAACGATTTGCTGAAGGATCGAGGTTGGTATTACAAGGAGTTGGTGGAGAAGAGTGAGTGGCAAGGTGTTGCTGAGGTGATGGAGGCAAAAGGAGAAGATCACGTCTTTCATTTGTTCGATCCAGATTGTGACAGCGCTGTCTCCTTGCTCCATCGAATTGCTTCTTTCATCAACAACAGTTGATTAAAGTTTGCAGTTCTGAATTTGCAGCCATACTTGTTGCATCCTTGCTTTACTCGCAGTTGTCAGTTTTCCATTTTGTTTTATGTCATGGATGTCGTATTGTTCATCAATTCAGATGCTTAATTCAAAATTCTGCTCCTTCTTACATGAAAAAAAATAAAAAATTAAATACTTTTTTTATCTAAGTGATTGTTGTAGATGGTCCTTATTTTTATAGAATGTTTAGAATGATCCTCATTCTTATTGAATGTTTAAAATTGTGCTCATTTTTGCAATTTGTATTTTATTTTGTCATTTTCTGTGACGCCGTTTAAGTCAATAACAGAACACTATAGGTGACACGATTTGATTTGTATTACGTTGCATTGGGATGTGTTACGTGTACTGTACATATGGTTCTGTTATTAACTTAAACGGCATCACAGAAAAAGACTACATAAAATACGAATTGACAAAATGAGAACCATTTTGCATATTCGGTAGAATTGAAAGATATTGTAAACATTCTGTCAAAATGATGACCGTCCGCAAATAAATGACAACGATATTTAAGACAAAAAAATTAATAAAAGAATGTTTTCAATTCAAACACGTTTATTCTTATTTTTGTAACTTTTTTCATTTATGGTTTATTAATGAAACCTTCGTTATCATATTTTTTTTTGAAATCGACGTATTGATTCGATTGATGATGACATAAATTATTCTTATGACTGAAGAAAACAGTGTTATTCAATATAATTATGCAATTTTTTTTAAATGAAATTATTAATCAAAATTAATTAACTTAAATAGTTTTATTGACATTGATTTTATTTTGTTCGTGACTGAATGGAGGTATTATTAAGTGGATAAGTGAATAAATTGATCAATTTAATATAATATTTTTATTTTATTTAATTGGGTTATTAGATTATTTTTTATATATATATAATCATGTTAGGCATGACATCTTACATGGGTAAATTTATTAACATAAAAAAATAGAAAATATGAGGATCAAAATCAAATCCATATAGAAAAAATACAATAAAAATTTCAAAAAACAAAATTCTGAAAGTAGGTAATTAATACCTATTATGAAAAAAGTTAAGAGAAATTCTACTAGAAGAATACCATTTATAAATTATTTTATATTCTAAATTAATGGCACTCAATTTATTCGTACAATAATTTTTTTCTTTAAAAAATATGAGAACACTTAATTCAAGCATTTTTCTCCATCTACCTCAAAGAATTCAAGAACCAATTTGTATTGAAAAAAAAAAACACTTTGTATAGCATAGAAGAGTTGCTGGCTAACCAAAAATGTCGATATCCAACCGGCCAAGCATGTTCAATGACCAAGATTGCTCCATTAATTATGCATAAAGAGATATTTCAATTCCTAAAAAAGACAAGAAACCACCGGTATATTCTATCTCCATCTGAATAAACCAATACCAAGTAACATATCTAGGAAACATAAATTTAGTTTCCAAATTTTAGTATTAATCAAATTGTGACAGTATTAGTGCATGCTTAGCCGATGATACAAAAGATTAATTTTTTAAGAAAATAAATAGTTAGCATCATTGAGCGGATGCTATAGAGAAAATTAAAATAAATATAAAAGATAAATAAAATTAACATTGATTTAACGGAAACTAACCTTATTTTATTTTAATATTTTATTCATTTAATTTAGCACAACGAATATCAAATATAGATAAAAAATTAAAACAAATAAAGTTAGTATTAATCTTATTTATTTTTAATAATTTATTTATTTAATATTGACTATTCAGATGGTGACTATAAAAGAAAAATTAAAATAAATAAGGTTATGTAGATTTAACGAACACTAACCTCATTTATTTTTAATATTTATTTTTATTTAAGTTAGAGTAGATTAAAAGGACGTTAAGTTGTATATTTTGAATTATTGAATATGGACCATAAATAATTTTTAATGTAAAGGCCCATACTTTTAAGTTCACAAATATACTCTCATAATTTTTTTCACTCAATTTTTATATAAATTTATTACATCTATATATTTCATTCAAATTCATCTCTTTTATATATATATATATATATATATATATATATATATATATATATATATATATATATATATATATATATATATGGTTTTTCTTTCCTTTTTTCTTTTATCCACACTCTTCTCATCTCCTTCATTTATACTCATCTTTTTAATTCACTATATTTATTTATTTTTGTTTGTATTATTTGAAAATGAAGGTATTGAACAATTTCTTTTAGTTATTGTCATTAGTGTCGACCAAACTGATGCAAAAATTTTAAAATAAAAACAATTTGGTGTTGGCTATGTCATGCTAAACTACTTTAATTAAAAAATTAATTTAAAATTAGTGATAATTTAACTTCACCTTAGCAAACACTAATTTGAGCTCACCTAAAAAACTTACACTAACGAATTAACGTCTATAATTTTGACACAAATAATTATTTAGTGATAACATTTACTTATTAACATCGATAAAAAGTCAATACTAAATGCACTTTTAGACAATGACGAAATTTAGACAAAAAAATTCTAGGATGCCAAATTAATTTTTTTAATTATAAATTATTTTTTTCTAATTAAAAAAATCTTCATTTCCTATCTTCATTTTATCTACTCAAAACAAACACACGTGATAGTAAAATAAAAAATATATTACTATCATTCACTATCATTTTATAGAAGCCTTTTGTACCTCATTGATCTATATCATTCCTAGAGGTCAGACTGTAGATCTATCAAAAGCCAAGGTGTAAATCTTAGGATATACAACGATGTCATCTTATCACCAAGCCTTACGCTTGGCATAAGTGCAAGCTTAGGTCTCAGGGACTAGTAATTTGTATATCTCTTGGAAGTCAATTTGTAGATCTTTCAGAAGGAAGGAGTTAAGATCGGTGGAAGGAAGATTTCTCCATAACTAGCCTAGGTTGACCTCAATTATAAAAAGATCACATGATCAGATCTCAAAAAATTAAAATAAATATTAAAGATAAGTAAGGTTAGCGTCAACTTGGCAAACACTAACTTTATTAATTTTAATATTTAATTTATTTAATTTAGCTTTAAACATAAATAAAAAACTAAAATATATAAGGTTAACATTCTTTTTAATAATATTTTATTTAAGTTAGCATAAACTTATCATACACTAACTATAAAAGAAAATTTTTAAAATGAAAACAAACTTGTTGGCTAAACCGATGCTAAACTATTTTAATTGAAAATTAATGTCAAAATTAATGATAACTTAATGCCTACTTAGCCAATACTAGTTAGAATCGACCTTAACGGAATAATGTATGTGATTTTAGTATTGCATACACTTTGCTTATTAGCATTGGCCAAACAAACACCGACACTAAATACACTTTTTCTCATGATATAGACAACCAAAGTCAACACCATAAGGCCTTATTTTAATCCAATCTACACTAAAAAAATTTCAAATGACCTGCAAAGTATTAGAATTCCTTTGCTGAGTTATGATGTCAAAGCATTTTAAGGTAAAAAAATCAGCCATATTGTTTTTCATTATTTTTGTGAAAGCTTTACTAGTCAACCGCATATATACTCTAATAGTATATGTAACACCCCATTTAATTAATAATTCTAATTAAAAGGAATGTCACACAAAATAGTATAATAAGTAAGGTCTTGGAGTATAAGCGTTACTCCTACAGTTATCCCAAACGGAACCAGGAATGTACTAGGGCACACCACGATGTCAATAATAAAGTATAGTAAAGGATCAATAATAATTCAAAATAAAGCCCAGAGGCAAGACAATACATGGGCCATAGCCCTAAAAGAAAAGCCCAAATCAACGGAATTCAACCCAGGCAGGCTATGTAGTGGAGTCACCATTCTCCTGTTGACCACAAGGGTTTCTCACATCTGCTCACATCAATAAATTGATGATCATCGCAAAAAGAGAAAACCACACAAATAGAACATACACAAACAAAAGGGTAACCTAGAGAGAAAACAGTTTATCATGCAGTTACATATACATCCTCATAATCCAAAATGCATATGTCAACCAATCATGTTATGACCTGCACACAATACACTAAGACTCGAGACACGACTCATCATGATACATATAATTAGTCGGATTCAGTAGATGCTTGCACTTGTGGTGGTCTTTACTACTCTACCGAGCTAATTGTTCTAGTGTTACATCCCCCACACAAGGTTAGCCCTTAAAGTGTTTCAGGCCTCCTGCTACTCTCATCACTTGAGTCAGTACGCTCTATGTGAGTCTAACTGACTCATTAGAGTGCTAGGATGCAATCCTTACCTTGAATCCTTCCTAAATTATATAAATGGGGCACCACCATGAAATCCCACTAACATGGGTCATGGAATTACGTCCCGACCAACTGAGGCACCACCATGAGGTCCACCTAGAGGCTCATGAAATTACGCCCTAACCAATGAGGCACCACCATGAAACTATCATGGAATTCCATCCTAAGCAAACCAATATCATGCCTCCAACAATCAATATAGAATCATTTATCATGCCAAAACCATGCCACTTTGATAACCAACCATCATATACAAATCACATGCCAAGATCATTTTAAACTCATCATTCACAACCCATAAACCATTTCACTCATGCATATTTATTCATCTCATGCTTTTAACATAATAATCCAATCAAGCATGTGCCAAACATCCAAGAACAGAGAAGCAACAAAATAAGAACGCACCTTCGAGCAGCTCCTCGCTCAAGTAGAAAGGTCTCGCTCAAGCGAGAGGGTCTCTCGCTCAGGCGAGCTCCTTTCGCCTAAGCGAGAGCTCGAGAAGAGGGGAACAGTGGCTTGCGCATTCTCTCGCTTAGGCGAGACCTCCTCGTCTGAGCAATATAGACTTTCGCTCAAAATAGGAGCTCGTCGCCTGAGCGACAACTCGCGCAAACAACATGGGCGAGAAAACCAGAACCTTCCATTGTTCACGCAGGCAAACTCCAATATTCAACTAGAATGACGCACAATACATTTTCATGTTATCTTAAACAACATACAATCTCCAAGAGCACTAAACAGAACTGGAATCAAGCCATATACATTAAAACACGAAACCCTAGTTTCCCTTACCTAGAAGAGCTACTGTGACAAACTTTGACACTTTAAGCCAACGGACCCAGCAGCTCCAGAAGCAGACTCGAGATCTGAGAACAGCGGCACAGAAGGAAAAATGGGTTTACTACTGTGAACCCCAACAGAAACCATGAAAAACAACTTAGAAAGGGGAAAGTATGGTTCAAGAACTGACTTACGTGAGACGGGGTGAGCTTTTGAGCTAGCGTGAACAAGAGCGAACCAAGCCCTAACAGAACTTCTGTTGAGAACAAGGGAGGGTTTGAAAAACACTGTTTTTGCGAAGTGAAGAGGCATGAGAGGGTTTGGCTGCTTTAGGGGCCTTGGCACCCTATGGGCCAGCCTTTAGGCCCAAAGGGACAACCCTTAAAATAAAGGCAGAAATGTAAGTAGACCTTCCAGTATGTACAATAAATTGCATTCAATTGGGTTATTAGATTGCAAGTATTATTTTTAACAACTCAATTCAATCTAATTATAATATAACTAGGTTGAATTAAGGATTGTTTTAAAAATAAAAAATTAAACACATAAAAGACATAATAATTATATAATAAAATATAAATTTACTTTTCTAATACAATTATTAAATAAATATTATTCTATCAAACTTAAAATTAAAAAAATTATATTATCAAATCCAGTTCTAATTCGATGAATTAAAATTCAATTTGCAAAAGTATAATTTGGTTAAGTTGAATTGAGTGAAGGATTGAATCCGAATACTAGTAACTATGCTTATTGAGATAATTTCAGTTGTTATTATCTTATCTTTTCTTTTAGTTATTACACTCAACAGATATTAAAAAATTCAGCGAAATGGAGTGTTAGTAATATAAATTAAAAGAATAAAGCATAACAGTTTTGTAATCACCGAAAAATTTGTCATATAATTAAGTTCACTCGGAATATCAATAGTAGTGATATTCTAATTTTTTATTGAATGATGAATCTCTCTTTCTTTCTCCACGTAGTATAATATCAGCTTGTTCTATAGGGAATATTTTTTTCTGTTCAAACTATGAATGCGTTAGGTATATTTTTTAATTAAATAAGTTTCTATTTATTTTAGTAAATTGCATCGACTATTAAGTATTTCATAGAGAGTAATTTTTAATACACACTTTATAGCGTATATTTTATTTGTTTTCCGTTATTAGGCATGAGAGAAGCATAATAAATTTTGTGTTTCCATTAACGAAGATTTGAATTCATGCACTCATTCATTATATTTATGAATTTTAAATCTTTCTAAGATAAAAATTATCAAATACAAATTAAAGCAAGATTCGACAAAACTAGACAGAAAAATGCTCAGTATTTTCATTATTCTCTTCCTCTTTTTTAGGTTTTAAAAAAATTGTTAAGAAACTTTTTTCTCAAATTGAAAATATTTGTATGTCGATTATTTCGGGCGAAAATTTGAAGATAACAGTGAGAACGAAAAAGTAAAGTAGAAAAGTAATATAGGCATGTTATATTTAGACATAAAATTGAAATTTGTTCTTGAAATTTTAATATATTTTAATCTTCAAACTTTGAAAATGAATGAATATAAGTACATTAAATTTTTTTGACATGTTAAATACATTTTCCAGCTGACATATGAAATAGGAACGTGTTAAACGATCTAAAATACTTAAATACTATCATAAAATATATTTGACACGTCAAACAAAATTTAATGTACTAAGGTTTAAAGTACTATATCTATTCATTTTTCAAGTTTGGAGACAAAAATGTATCAAAACTTCGAATAGAGATGAATTCCAATTTCGTGTCAAAGGTTAGGGACTAAATACATATTTAGCCCTTTATTTTATTACACATCGATAAACAACTAAAATAATTCCCGCAAACTTGCAATAATTTATGCAAACAAGAACAAAAGAAAATGGCAACGATAATCACAAAAGAGAATAGTAATGTTTTTAACTTGGAAAAACCCTTTCAATGTGAGAAGTAAAAACCCATGGGCACAAACGAGTAATTCAAGCTTCACAAGATCAAATATAGGTACAAGTAGGGATGACAATGGGGGGTCAGGTCGGGCATGGATAGTGCCTACTCATAACTCAACTTGTAAAAAAAAATCCACTTGCTACCTACTCGTTTACCCACCGAGTATCCGTTTAAAAAATACCCGCATATTTTTTTAAAACCTGCAGGTACCCATGGATACTCGCATACCCGCGAATATTTGAGAAAGATATATATATATATATATATATATATATATATATATATTATAAAAAATTAAAATAAAATTAAATATATATTAAATTAAATAAAATATAAATTAAATTTAACTTTAATTTTAATAAAATTCATCTTCATAAAATATAAAGTAAATTTTAATTTTTTGCAAGTAACGGGTACCCGCATGTATGGGTAGTATGATACCTACACCCGACTCATTTATAAGCAGATATTAAAATACCCGCTACCTGTTACCCGGTACTAACTATCTGCCACAGATTTTATCCGAGAATATCAGCGGGCATGAATATTTTTGCCATCCTTAGGTACAAGGGAGTCAATTCAAAAGCACAAACAAGTGCCTACAACCGGCCAATACATGAAAGTAATAACAAAGAAAGAGCAACCTTAAATAGAAAACAATGCAAGACTGATTTTTATAAACTCAAACCCACAATTGACAATAACAATGGTCAAAATGAAGAACCTTATGGTGTGAATCTTCTACATAAGTTTCTTCCCAATCCAATAGTGAACAAAGTAGGAATCTCAATTTTACTAAGGAAATTCGGTGAATATGCCAACAAATTTTTGCTTTCTTCCCTCTCTCTTCCAAAGGTTGCGACTTACACTCTCTCTTTTCTAAAGGAGCCCATCCACTTAGGTTAAATAGTGAGACAAAATGAGCTTGACTAGGCTTAACTTTTTAGACACATAGTTGGAACCCAACCTAACATATCTCCCCCCTCACAACAATGTGGAGATGAACACCAATTCGACGATCTTACTACTTAGCACATTTATGACAAATGACATTTTCATCACAGGTGAGACAATATCATTGACATCAATACCCATTCTCTATCTAAAGTCTTTCACCACTAATATGGCCTTGTACCAAGGAGATGTAGAATTAGCATCTTGTTTCATTCTGAAAATCCACATGTTCTCTAAAACCTTTTTTCCCTTGGGCAATTTCATCTCATCTTGCATTTTCTTCATAGTCCAAAGCTTCTTCAAAACACTAAAGTTCTCCACCATCAGTCAAAGTTATATAATCATCAAAAGGATTCCTAGAAGATGGTTTTATTTGCCTATTGGACCTCTTGATAGGGACTTATGGTAATTTAGGTGTATCACCAAGATCATCATCATGTTCCTCTTAAGCATCATCAATCAGAACCTCTACTCCATCTCCAACCTATTGATCATCAATATCACCATGTTGCTCATCATCTTGAGCATAAGTCTCAATATTATCCAGATTATGAATATGCAACCACATTAGATTACCATCAATGACATTATTATCTTTCTCGAGTGTAGTCTTCTCCACCTTGTTAATGTCTTCAATGGTTTGGTCTTCCATGAACTACACATCACGATTGCTGACTAGCTTCTTCTCTACAAGGTCATACAACCTGTAGTCATATTTATCTTGACCATAACTAATAAAGATACATTACTTTATCTTTGCAGCTAACTTGGACCTTTCATCCTTTGGAACATAAGCAAATGCCTTACAACTAAAGACATGGAAATGATCATACCTAACATTCTTACCAAACCAGAGTTTTTCTAGCACCTCAATATTCAAAGCAACTGCAGGACTAAGATTAATAACATGCACAACTACAAGCAATGCCTTTTCCCTAAAAGTGTTTAGGCAACTTTGCTTCAAAAAGCATACATTTAACGCTTTCAACTAAAGTCATGTCCGTCCTCTCTATTAAACCATTGAACTGAGGAGTTTTAAGAGAAGTATTATCATGTCTAATACGATCTTGCTTGCAATAAACATCAAACGGTCCACGATACTCACCACCATTATTAGTACGGATACATTTTAGCTTCTTGCTTGATTGCCTCTCAACCAAAGCATGAAATTCGTTGAACTTTTCAAGCACTTGATCTTTTTGCTGAAGTGCATAGACCCATAACTTCTTGGAACAATCATCAATAAAAGTAACAAAGTAAAGTGCACCACTAAACGACTTTACCTTTAATGGGTTGCAAAGATCAAAAACCAATAACTCAAGAACCTCTTACTTTCTTGAGGAAGGATGTTTCTTAAAGGATATTCTGGTTTGTTTATCAACCAAGCAATGGAAACATTTCTTCAACTCTGCACTCTTCAATCCCAAAAGTTCATCCTTTTTGGCTAAGTAATTAAGCCCTTTTCTCACTTATATGACCAAGTCTTCGGTGTTAGAAATGTAAGTTTTGAAATGGTTGAAATGCCAAGAAAGGGGGTTGAATTGGCTGGTTAAAAAATAAGGTGACTTTTAAAAGCCTAAAATAGTTTTTAATTGAATCAAATCAACCACCAAGTATAGATGCAAACACTCATAGATTAGACAGTTTCAATCGATTAAAAACAAAGTTAGGTTATTGATTTCATTAAACAGATACATACAGAACCAGTACTGATAGAAACAATTGATTAAAACACAAAAATACTCGACTGAAAAATTGGGAAAAGTGCATGATGAATGCATGATGACTGATATGTGTTTTTGTTTTCTATAATAAAATTGTACAAGCTGACTTGTACTTTATAAAATTAAAAAAAATAATTTTAACATATGGCCAGATTGAGCCAAAAGTCACAAAGTTTTGTTTCCTCCCTAAAATAAGTCCATCAAGGACATTTTTTTTAAATAAGTGTGGGGGAGACAAATTGTAGGTAGGATTTTTTTTCCTTTTTTTCAATTTTTTGTTTTTGTTTTCATTTAAAAAGAAAAAAATGGTGATTTCTTTTTGAGAAAATTGTGAAAGTATGAACTTTTTACTAAGTGAAACTTTTAAACAATATGTCTCATAAGAAATCCATAAAAAATATTTCCTTGCTTTCAATAAAACATATTGACATTGAATTTTTAGGATTTGATTCAATAATTGGGATGATCATAATTCTGGAAAACTAAAAGTCATGTTGATATGAATGGATTGTTTCTATGGTTTGCTAATTGAGTTGATTTGAGAATTACTTGATTAAATCTTTTGTGAAAGAGTTTTGACCTTGTGAGTCTTGAGCCTTAATGTAAAGGATGGTTTGCCTTGTCCCATTCCTATTTCTCTTTAGTGACTTGCTCATGCTTGTTTATACTCAAATATTTAACTTGATTCTTTTGTTTTGCAACTTAGGTGAATATGCATGATTTGATATAACTGAGGCATTTCTGTTTCTAGCTACCTGGCCAAATACTTGTCAGGGTTGAGGCGAAGGTTGTATTGGCGTAGCGCGGAGAAGATCACCGAGAGGTCTTCGGCATGTTGGTGGTGGCTTGGAGACTTGACAACCATGTCGTCAACATACACTTTGACACATTGTCCCATTAGATGGATGAAAACTTTGTCCATCAGTCGTTGGTAGGTTGCGCTGGCGTTTTTAAGACCAAAAGGCATAACTCTATAAAAGTAGTTGGCATCGTCCGTGATGAAGGCAGTCTTGTTCATGTCAGATGCAGCCATGAGGATTTGGTTGTATCCAGAATATGCATCCAGAAAACTAAGCACTTTATTCCCCGTCGCGCCGTCAACAAGTCGGTTGATATTGGGTAATGGGTAGGCATCGTGAGGGCAGGCCTTGTTTAGATTCGTGTAGTCTATGCACATCTGCCATTTGCCATTGACTTTCTTCACCAAGACTACATTAGAAAGCCAAGTGGTGTATTGAGCTTCGTCGATGAATTCGACGCTCAGTAACTTGTCAGCCTCAGCCTTAGCTGCTAGGCGGCGTTCTTCGCCAAGTTTGCATTTTTTCTAGGAGACGTAGCGGGCTTCTTTGTAGATGGATAGCTTGTGGGAAGCGACTAGAGGGTCTACCCCAAGCAAGTCAGCGGCTGACTGATAATGTTAATTTTTACCATTATCCATGCTATATTTCATTAGCAAAATCATCTCTTCCAAAGCTTTTAACCTACTTAATCCTCAATTTTACCTTACTTTTGTAAATAAATATATTTTGGGTTACATTGATCTAAATATATCGCTAATCCCAATTTTTGTGTCCTTTTTGTAGATGGGAAGCTTTGTTCCAAAAAAATCCAAACTAATGAGTGACCCGGAATAGCAAAGAAGAAGAAAAATGTCAACAGGAAGCGCCTGGCGACACGAAGCAAGCGCTAGGCGGAACAGACTGCCAGTCAAGCGCCAACCAAGCGCCATCCAGGCGCCCCTGTTACGAACCGCCTGGCGGTAACTGGACATCGCCGGGCGGTAGCTGCCAGTTTTGCCCCCTGTTTGCTCGATACCGCCTGGCGGTGAGACCCTTCCGCCAGGCGCCAATGTTCGCTGATGTGGCAAGTTGACTCCTTTTCTTCTGTTTTCGTGAGGGGAAAAGAATCTTTGGTATTTTTGAGGCACGAAGAACACATTTGGAGATCTTGGAGGAGTGCTAGGGCTCGTGGGAACAACTCCATCTTCCTCCTTGTATCTCTTTCTCTCCCTTTTCTTCCATTTTTAAGCTTGAGCTCTCCATGGCAATGGAGAGCTAAACCCATTTTTGTTGGGGTTAGATATAGCCACGAAACTCTTGTGTAAATGCAAATGTTTTGATTTTATATATGACTCTTTCATTAATTGCTAGTCTTCTTATTTCTTCACTTAAAGCTTGCATTGATTTAGCCATCTCTTGCATGATTTTT
>Ga0209589_1002424_pt1 | contig 32336 bp, 18 predicted proteins | sample CowpeawhiteBW_FD_187525 | JGI IMG/M metagenome (GOLD analysis project Ga0209589, IMG submission 187525) | Root nodule microbial communities of legume samples collected from California USA - Cow pea white BW (SPAdes) (version 2) | ecosystem: Host-associated > Plants > Roots > Nodule | place: USA...
CTATATTCATGAAATAAACAATTAATATAAAAGAGGATCATTAAATAAATTATTAAACTAATATTTCACTATCAATTGAGACCAAAGAATTACCTTCTTCTATACTTTCATGAGAATGGAAGGAAGAGGACAGAGGATAAATAAGAGCAAAAATAATATATATTTTTCTCTTCAAAAAACAAGAAAAAACAGGTGAGAATAGAATATGAGAACAATTTGTGAGAAACTCAAACCATAATAAATAAAAAATAAATAAAAATATCTTGATAAATCTTTTTATTCTTTATTTTCTATTATGAAATTGTCTTATCTCTAGTCGATGTGGAACTTCCAACAGAAGAGTACAGAATGTCCCTCACTCATCTCTTTGGCTTCATCCACTTTACAACCGGGACAGTTCTTGTAGAACTTCTTCTTCTTCTCCAACAATGGTTGTTCAACGTTGTCTTCTTCCATGTTTCTGAGAGAACCCCACCACTTGTTTCTCTGTGCTCCCTTTTTCCTACACATTTTACATGCATGCATCATTCAAACCCAGAAAACATCATCGTAAAAGATGAGTCAAAGACACTTTCTTTTCAAGCACATGATGAAAAACAGACATCGGTTGAGGAAACAAACATACACACGACCAAACGAGAACACTCTTTGGACTTTGTCGTAGGTTTGGCAGTGCAAGAATGAACATCACAATTCACAAGTCCTTCTTTATCCTCTAAAAATAACTAGGAATTGTAATGGAGGTAAAAAATTGAAACTTCAAATATTTAATTTTTTTAATTTTAAAATAAATAAATACAATTTAGTGACTCAAATGTAGTTGTGACGGCCACCCTGCTCCCCCACAAATCACTTTCATTTTTTCTTTTCTACCATCTCTCTCACTCATATTCTTTGTTTTCTCTTCCTCTCCATATTTTATCACTTTCAAAATCTTATCGTAGCTTATTTTATCACTCATATCGACATTTCTATCCGATCATAAAGGGATTAATCGAAAACAAGTAGTTTTCACTTAGACAAAAATAACATTACAACTCAGTTCAATTTTTTTTTTCAACCGAGCATATCTTTGGTCAACCTAAAATAATTTGAATTAAGTGACCAAGGTTGAATTGGTAAGGATGATACTTTAGCAAATTGTGGTTTAAAGCGATCATTTAAATTATTTTTGTTGAAAGTCTCATATCAACTAGAAATAAGACAATATCATAATATATAATTGAGGTACAAATCTCTCTTTACAAGTTCGTTTTGTGGGATTGAATTAGACTATAAGTGTTAGGAATCCAAGTGTGAGTCTAACTCCCACATTGACCAGAAATGAGAAAGTAGAGCACTATATAAGAATCAAGACCCATAAGCCCATTGCCTTAAGGTTTTGGGTTGAGAGTGGTGTCAGTGTCTTATGTGGTTAGGCTCAGATTTCATTGGTGTTGTTCTCCCCAGTGAAACCCCCTCTTTAAACTTTTAAAAGCTAATTTTTTTTAATATTTTTCCTCAAACAGAAGATTTTCGTAAAAGAGAAAATAGAACAGAAACGAGACCTTACTTTATGATAATCTATTTTGTTCAAATAAAAAATAGATTAAAAATAAAGTTTTTTTCAATCTTATTTTTTCTTAAGTGGTAATATTTTCACTCAAACAAAAATAACAATGCAACTTAACCTAGGTTTTGTCCCATTTTCATTTAAGTGAGCATATTTTCACTCAAGCTAAAAGAGCATGAGCTAAGGGATCAAGGTTGAATTGATATGAGTAAAAGATGATGGTTGAACAAACAATTGTTTAGATTGTCAATTAAATTGTTTAGAAGCGGTATTAAATGTTTTTGAAAATATATCTTTGAAAACTTGTTTGATTTTAATATTGAGGTTGATTTATCTAATATTTTTGCTAAGTGGAGGATTTATGCTCAAACAAAAATAGATCCAAAACTAAGAATTTACTCTATGATCTATTTTCACTTAGAGTTGAAAATAGATTTTCTTTTTTTCCTTATTTTCACTCAGACGAAAATAGTACTACAACTCAATCCAGTTTCTATCTATTTTATGTTTAAGCAAGAATATTTTTCTCAAGCTAATCCATATTAAAATTTGTAAAAAAAATTTACCCTAATCCGATCCGAACCTATAATGAGTCGAGTTAGCTAGCAGATTTCGATCCATTTTTTACAGTGGCTTCCTTTGGAATTACTTAGTTTTAAAAATATTATGTAGAAAAAGTGTTGGTGCCTAATATTTATTTCTAAAAATTAATAGGATTTATAGAGTGGACTTGAGAGCATATTTATTCTTTTATTTAATGGCACAGGTATCGAAATAACACATTTAAAAAAGATAATGATAGTTCAACCCGTAATTCTTACCCCTTTTTAACCCTCTTAAGTGTCATCTTAACGTGGCATTTCTGTTTTGTTATTTTAATAATTTTAAGTTGTGTGATGTGGCCCGTGAAGTTGCGTGTTGGGGTGGAGAAAATGATAGGCACGTGTGCGTGGGAAAAACAGAGAAGGCGAGTGAAGTGGTTCCACCACTCAAGCGGTTCACTTTAGATTTTGTTCTTAGATAGTGGGTTTTCAGAAGCAGTTTCGTTGCCCCAACGGAAACAGCGAAGATATTGTTTTTTCGGACTTCTGTTCACCTTTTCCGGCAACCTAAGAGAAAAAGGTTTCCTTTTAGAACTCCAATGTTAGTTTCCATTGTTTTGTCTTCGGTTAGTGTTAACCAATGGTGAAGTGTTTCTTTTTTTTCAGAACTTGAAGTGTCTACGTTGAATTGAGAGCGAGCGAAGAGGTTCCCAACCCTGAAGCAGTTGACGTTTGAAACCTGTGTAGCCAAGTTGTTTGCATGAAAAGTCATGGATTTGTCTTTTGTCGTCTCTGAAGCAATCGTCGTTACGGTGGGCATCATGGTGTGGCACATGGTTTCGCAGTTTAGTTGTTTAAAGGAGAGCAAAGCGAGTGAAACCTTTTCCGCCTGTGCATTTTTTTGTTGTAGTAGTTTGACCAAGACGTTGGAAGAAGACATAAACGTTCGGCATTCATTTTTCATGGTTTGTTGTCAATGACTGTAGACTGAAATTGTGTTGATTGGAAAATCACAATTATTGCAACCAATAAGTGCCTTTTTCCAGCTTAAATAAGTGGCTTTTTCGTTACCATTTTTTGAACACTGGAAACCAGGATTGCTGTTGTCGTTAACATTCTTTGTTTTATATTTGGGCTTTTAAGCGTCTTGGATTAGGTGCACCTAACAAGGAGGTAGTCTTTCCAAGAAGTGCTTGAGCATTATGATCTTTATAGGGCAGCATAATGGTTGTTTTTTTAAGAGGTTTATTGTTGTCAATACAATGTGATAGTCATGGTCACTTTAGAAGTAGTTGTTATTGATGAATTGGTTTAATTGTTGATATTATTTTGTATACAATTATTGTATATGTCCATACGAATGTTCTTCTCTTATGAATGAAAAATTATAATGAAAAATTATAATTAGTAATAGAAATTGAATTCAAATTTTGAAAGTATTGCCCAGGTGTGATGTGTTCAAAATAATATCCAAAAAAAGTCACTTATTGGTGCTGAGAAAGACATTTACTATTTCTGGTAATAATGTTTCCTTGATTTCTAGTGTTCAAAAAGTGGTAACGAAAAAGCCACTAATTTTTGCTGGAAAAGACACTTATTGGTTGCGGCAATTGACATTTCTGAATCAACTCAATTTCAGTCTTAGAAGTTGAAAGGTATAAAAATATACTTGTTGCTAAAGGATATACCCAAGAATATGGCATGAATTATGAGGAAATAATTGCTCATGTGGCAAAGATGACTACTATTTGCACCCTCATGTGAAAAATAAACACAATAAATAAAAATATTAAAAAGGAGAAGAAATATTCAAATGTGCGACATAAAAAATGTTTAATTTACATGACATAAATCATTTGAACATAATTGCATAAATGTTGTGATAAGAGAAAATATCTTTAAGATGTGAATGGATTTCATGATAAGTCAAACAATTAGAAAAGAAAAAGAAAGAAAGAAATTGTGACAAAAGAAGATAATTTGTACATAACTTGGACCAAAACATAAAGACAACACTACACTATGCAAAATGTCCAACTATCTTAGACATCACATTAAAGACTCCCACTAGAATTATCCATCCTAGGATCTATGACCACTTTCACTTGCAGTCCTCTCTGCTCACACCAATATGTGATCATTGCAAAAAGAGAAACACAAGCAAACAACCAACCAAAAAAAGAAGATTGAGCTAATTATAATTTTTTAGCTTATAATTCGTGGAAAGTACAAAGTCAAAACAAAATAAACAAACTCTCAAAAAACAATTATGCTTTGTCTTGTTCAAAAAGTGATAACGAAAAAACCACTTATTTCTGCTGGCAAAGGCACTTATTGGTTGCAGTAATTGACATTTGTGAATCAACACAATTTCAGTTTTGCAATTTTCAAACAAGGTCAAAGGTTGATTCCATTGAACTAAATCATTACTTCAATTCATGGAAAGTACAAAGTCACATAAACAAAATAAAAAAAACTCTCAAAAAATAACTGTTATGTGTTGTTCAAAAAGTGGTAACAAAAAAGCCAGTTATTTCTGCTGGAAAAGGCACTTATTGATTGCGGTAATTTTCATTTCTGAATCAAGACAATTTCAGTCTTGTAATTTTCAAACATGGTCAAAAGTTGATTCTATTAAAGTAAATCATTATTTCCATTAATGGAAAGTAACTAGTGACTTAAAAAAATAAACAAAGTCTCAATAAACAACCATGATTTCCAATGTTCAAAAAGTGGTAACAAAAAAACCATTTATTTATGCTAGAAAAGGCACTTATTGGTTGCGGTAATTGTCATTTCTGAATCAACACAATTTCAGTCTTGCAATTTTCAAACGTTGTCAAAGGTTGATTCTATTGAAGTAAATCATTACTTCAACTGATGGAAAGTACAAAGTGATATAAAAAATAAACAAAGTCTCAATAAACAATCCTGGTTTCCAATGTTCAAAAAATGGTAACGAAAAAAACCATTTATTTAAGCTGGAAAAGGCACTTATTGGTTGTAGTAATTGTGATTTTCCAATCAACACAATTTCAGTCTACGGTCACCGACAACGAACCACGCAAAACGAATGTTGAACGTTTACGTCTTCTTCCAACGTCCCAATCAAACTATTACAAAAAAAAAACAATGCACAAGCGGAAAGGGTTTTGCTCGCTTTTTTCTCCTTTCAACAACCAAACCGCGGAACCATGTGCCACACCACGATTCCCACTATGACAACGATTGCTTCAAAGACGATAGAAAACGAACCCACAGCTTTTCGTGTGAACAACTTGGCTACACAAGTTTCAAACGTCAACCGTTTCAGGGTTGGGAACCTCTTCGCTTGCTCTCACTTCAACGACGGCACTTCAAGTTCTGAAAAAAAAAACACTTCACCGTTACTTAACACTGACCGAAGACAAAACAGAGGCACAACAATGGAAACTAACATTGGGGTTCTAAAAGGAAACCTTTTTCTCTCAGGTGGCCGAAGAAGGTGAACAGGAGTCCGAAAAAACAATGTCTTTGTTGCTTCCGTTGGGGCAACGACACTGCTTCTGAAAACCTACTATCTAAGAACAAAATTAAAAGTGAACCGTTTGAGTGGTGGACCCGCTTCGCTCATCTTCTCTATTTTTCCCACGCACACGCGCCTATCATTTTCTCCACCCCAACACGCAACTTCACGAGCCACATCCCACAACTTAAAATTATTAAAATAACGAAACGGAAATGCCACGTTAAGCTGACACTTGAGCAAGTTAAAAAGGGATAAGAATTGCCAGGTTGAACTATCATTATCCTTTAAAAAATATGGTCCCTGGCAGCTGAACGAAAGGAAAGGCTTAATTTTTAAAGAATTTTGTATAATCACTACATTCAATCTACGTGGCTTTATAAAGAGACCCAAAATGGTCCTTGCCAAACCAAAGATATTATGCAATTCTTTCCTCCATCCCTCAAATTTCAACTTCCACCTGAAATCTACATTAAAAGTAACTTCATGGGTTTGATTAAATATGGTTTTAGTTTTATTTTTTCTTTTATTCAAAATTTTAATACATTTTATTCTTAAATTTTAAAAATAATGGTTATATTTTTTTTTAATTTAATTATGTTAAATTTTCTATATATCAAACGCGTTTTTTATATGGTATTAAAGCAAAAATATATCAAATGATTTTAAATGCTAGCATGTAATATAATTTTCACATAAAAAAATTAAATTAATATAATTGAGTTAAAAAATTATATCCATTTATTTTTAGAATTTAAAGACTAAAATATATCAAAGTTTTTAAATGAACAAATTTCAATTTCGTGTCAAAATTAAAAAATTAAAAACATATTTAACTATTTAATCTAAACCTAATCCTCTTCTTCTTCGGTGTTCATTGAACCTGCGCAAGTCTTCCTATTCCAGAACACATTTTCGGAATTTAATCGATGGGCAACACTATTTTTTCTCCGTTGGAAGTTCTATATTGACTAGGATAAAGTGATTTCATAAAATATAAATAGATGCAAATATTAGCTTACAAGCCAATTTTGTGTGATTGAGTTAGATTTAAAGTTTACTTCTTAATAATCATCCAAAAAAGAGACAACTATTATACATAATCTATTCTCTTACCTAATAAAAAATATTGAAAAACAAAATTTATTTATTTTTTAAATAACTTCACATAACTTATAACTATATGTCAATGAATTGATCAAAATCATTATGAGGATGTTTTATTCCTAATTTGATAAGTTGTTAACTATCAATTCAAGATTAATTGTTATAAATTAAATCCAATTTCTAGCAATGCAAAACATGGGAGAAGTTTGTGGCTAAAATGCAAAACGAACAACAAAAGCCACAAAATAAAGTCACACTTTCTTGAAAAGTGGACTATAGTCTAGATCAATTGGTCTATGAAATTATCAAATAATTTAATCAAAAAATATCATAAAATCTCTCATCCTCAAAAATTCATCAAAGAATGAGAAAACAAATAGATAAAAGTTGTTAAAATGCAAGATTGGTTAAAAGCGGTTTAATTAAAAATAATTGATAATGCCTTATTTTAAACAAAATTAAATAAAAAATCAAATTTAAAACATTTATTATTTTCTTTTTACTCTACTTATAAACTTATCGTTATTATTATTAAATTTATATTTGTAAATGTTATTGAAAATTTTAATTTATATATATTTTTATTACTATTTGACATTATCCTTGTTATTATTCATTTTTTTCTTTTACAGATATAAAAGTTAACTTTTAGTAAAATTATTTTATCTCTATAAAATTTGTCAAATTGTCAAACGGCAGTAAAAAGGTGTAAAATTACCTTTTTCCTTTTAATAAAGTAGAATTTGTACTAGAAAAAAATTTTAAGATATAATTACTAATTCATCTTCTAGTCAACTTCTACAAAAGAAAGACATCCTCTCACTTATTAAAACATCTCCTTATATGTGACATAATGCAATAATAACATTTTAAATAATTGAAAACTATGAGATGAGTAATAATTCAAAACATACTAATTTCATCACATAAATATGTATACAAACATAATAAAGTAACTATCATCAGTTCACACGAATCTCATCATACATGTAAATCACAATACATATAATGAAATCTAAATTACTTTTGGAAGTCATGGTTACTATATCCAAATAAAGACGATAAATAAACTCGTCAACGTGGGTATTATTCGAACATGTTCCCGTTTTGATGAAAAATCCTTGCATTAATTGGGTATGAATATGAATAATACCCAATTTTTTCAATTGAGTATAGGGATGAGTATGAGTATCTACATATTTGTCATGTCTCGGTCCTCATACCCGCCATAATACTTGTCCCCATTTAAATTACTATGATACTCGTTATCTATTAAGTAACACACACACACATACACAGACACAAACACAGACAGACACACACAGACATAGACACACACACACACAGACACACACAAACATAGACACACACACAAACACAAACACAGTCACACACACACATACACAGACACACACAAACATAGACACAGACACACACACACACACAAGGCCTTTGCTATAAATCACTTTTATGACATGTGCAAGGCCTCTTGTGTCGAAATCAATGCATAAATTTAGATATTGTATCTAGAATAGAGTATCATGTATGTGATTTGTTTGTTCTTGAGAAGTATGGTTTTGTGTTGCAAGTAATAAGGACTATTTTATTTTGTAAATTTAGAATGTGTATAAGCTAAAAAATTATAATTAGCTCAATCTTCTTTTTTTGGTTGGTTGTTTGCTTGTGTTTCTCTTTTTGCAATGATCACATATTGGTGTGAGCAGAGAGGACTGCAAGTGAAAGTGGTCATAGATCCTAGGATGGATAATTCTAGTGGGAGTCTTTAATGTGATGTCTAAGATAGTTGGACATTTTGCATAGTGTAGTGTTGTCTTTATGTTTTGGTCCAAGTTATGTACAAATTATCTTCTTTTGTCACAATTTCTTTCTTTCTTTTTCTTTTCTAATTGTTTGACTTATCATGAAATCCATTCACATCTTAAAGATATTTTCTCTTATCACAACATTTATGCAATTATGTTCAAATGATTTATGTCATGTAAATTAAACATTTTTTATGTCGCACATTTGAATATTTCTTCTCCTTTTTAATATTTTTATTTATTGTGTTTTTTTTTCACATGAGGGTACAAATAGTAGTCATCTTTGCCACATGAACAATTATTTCCTCATAATTCATGCCATATTCTTGGGTATATCCTTTAGCAACAAGTATATTTTTATACCTTTCAACTAAGACATCTGATTTTGTTTTTATTTTGTATACTCAAGGATATCCAATAAGACCTTTTTCTTGGTGGCAATGGAACTAGATCCTATGTATGAGTCTGATGTAGAGCAGTAAATTCCTTAACCTTAGCATTCTGCCAAAGTATATCACAACTAATCTCTCTATAGGATGAAGGCTCATGAAGACGATGAATAGAGACAATAAAAGCAGCAAATGAACAAAATAAGAGAAAAAAACAAAATCTGGTAATTTAGTAGACTTTGATTACAAATAGGTCAAAGAGGTGGCAGAGGAACCACAACCTCAGGAGGTGATTAAGTAGACGTAGTATGGGAATCAGCAGGTACAACTTTTGATGTGGTGTCTGTAATTGGTGTTAAGACAGGTTCTGGAGTTGGTACAGAAGTATGTGTAGTGTCATCAATATCAAAAGGATTAATTTTATTGACATCAGATGTAGTCAAATAATATGAGCTAGTTGGAATAGAAAATAATGGAATATGTTCTAAAAACACAACATGACGTAAGATGTACAATTTTTTGACTAACTATGCCAAAACAATAATATCCCTTTTGACCAAGACCATATCCCGAAAAGACACACAAAGGAAACTTAACTTATATTTAGTACGCTCAACATATGGTTTTAGAACAAAATAGGTACAACCAGAAACACATAAAACAAAGTATTAGGTGCATGACCATACAATTTTTCAAAAGGAGATAAACCAGAATTATGTGAAGTCGGGATCCGATTCACAACATTAGTTGCTACAAGAATAACTTTTCCGTAGAAGACACTTGGAACTTTGGCAGATAACAAGAATGATCTTGTAGTCTCAACAAGATGGTAATGTTTTCTTTCAGCAACGCCATTTTTTTAAGGAGTGTCAGTGTAAGAGGTTTGATGTATAAGTTCATTAGAGACAAGTAAAGTGGTAAAATCATTAAAAGTGTATTCAAACCCCAAGTCATAACAAAAGGTTTTTATTGTAGTAGAATGTTGAGTCTTTACAATAACATTAAATTTTGGAAAATATTGAGAAAATTATACAGACGTTTCATAAGATAGATCCAAGTAAAACAAGTAAAATCATTAATGAAAGAGACATAATATCTAGAACCTCCTTTGGTAGATATAGGAGAAGGTCCCTACACATCAGAAAGCACAAGATCAAAATGAGCAAGAGAAGAAGAAATATTTTCATTAAAAGGTAAAGCGAAAAATTTTGCCAGTTTATAACCACTACAATCAAACATATCATGACTTTCCAAAGTACCCAAGATTCCAGTAGACACTAAAACCTTTAAACAAGATGCAGAAACATGACCCAAACAAGAAGAATACCACAAATAAAAAGGTGAAGAAGAAGTGAAATTAAACGAAGATAAATCCACACTAGAGGTTGCAACTATTGACTCCTTGAACTGATTCAAAACATAAAGTTCACCTTGCTTACAACCTATCTTAATCACCTTCTGAGATGTGCGGTCTTGTACAAAACGTTCAGATGAAGATAAATACACATTATATCCAGAATCACAACATTTTCCAACAAAAACAAGATTCATAGCAAGACTAGGTATGTAGTAAACATCATACAAAGACAAAGATGGTGTGACAATGGTACCAATACTAGATAATGGAACTGAATCACTGTTAGCATATGAATGAGTTATGTGACAGGGAAACAAAAGAAGGTAAGTGATGTGACATATGATCAGTCACACTTGAGTCAATGATCCATTTGTCAGGAGATATATTTAGTGATGATGTACCTTGAGATTGCAATGCTATGTTGGCCTGCGATTGGGAAGCAAGTATAATTTTCTCTACTAATAATTCATTAACAACATCATCAATAAAAGAAAGAGGGTTACGATGCAAAATTAAACCAAGCAAACTTTCAAAATAACTGCATAAGGCCATAAGAAATTGAACCAAATGTTCTGATTTCCTACGAGTAATATACGGTGCAAAAGCACTTAATTTTGCAGGCTCTTTCAAGGCAAGTTAATCCCATAGGATTGTCATGACAAAATAAAAGTCCTGGATGCTCATGTCATTTTGCTTCAATGCGCGAATATCTATCTCAAGTTGATATTGTTTGGCAAAATTAGATTGTGTATATAATCGAGAAAAGTGATATCATACCTTCTTTGCAGTGTTATATTTTGCCAATAGAGTGTGTGATATAACTATTGACCCATGTGATAATTTTAGAGTTATCTACTTCTCATACTTATATAGTTGTAGCATAATCATCAACTTTGGTGTCAATCGGTTTAGCCTTAACACCTGAAATATAACCCCACATGGACTTTCCATAAAGAAAGTTGTTCATAACATAACTCCAATAGGAATAATTTTTACCATTTAATTGCACACTAATAGGCTGAAGAGAATCATCTTTACAAGTCGCCATAATAAATCAAATACAAAATAGAAATATGAACCACACAACGGAAGCAACAAACAAAACAAAATACAAACTCAATATTAGAAGATTGCAAATACCTTAAAATGGCGTAAAGAACATGATGCAAAATGACCAAAAACGCCTCAAAATAGAAAACAAAATTGCAATAAGGATAAACCTAAAAAATTGCAAAAGAGGCTAAGGGCTTAGGGCTTTGCGAAAGAGGCTTAGGGCTTTGCGAAAGAGGCTTAGGGCTTATGGCTTAGGGTTTAAGAAAGAGGAAATATTGCAAGAATCTCTTCTCAATCATAAAGTTTGCGAAAAAGGCTTAGGTCTTAGGATTTAAGAAAGAAGAACTACTGCAAGAATCCCCTCCCAATCATGGATCGTTTGGGGCTCTTTATATCATGTAGAAAAGAAATATAGGAAGAAGGAGATTCTATATTATTGAGTGTGTATAAAATGTTACAAGAGGTGTGTTATATATACATACAAAGCTAACCCTAGAAGTCACAAGTAGATGGGCTAGAGTTGTCAAAACGGGTAAACCGGCCCGGCCCTGCTCAACCCACTACGGGTTGATCACTTAGTGAGCCAATCCAACCCGACTAACTTATTAGCGAGCAATTTGAACCCGACCCGACCCACCACAGGTTGGTGGGTTAAACGGGTTGGCTCACAGGCTCACTTAATTAAAAAAAATACAATTTTTTTATTTTTTTTCAGTCAAAACTAAATTGTAATTCTAATTAAAATCTAAATAAATTTTAATATAATCCAAATACAAATCAAAATCATAAAAATACAAACTATCTATGTGTTGGCTAAAAAAAACCTAACCTGACCCAAATGCAAAATCCAACTTAACAAAAAAATACTTGTGTGACCCTTTATTTGCGGGTTGGTGAGCCAACTCGGCTCATCACGGGTTCAACCCGGGTGAGCCAACTCAGCTCATCTTGAGTTCAACCCGGGTGAGTCGGGTTCTAGGTGGGTTGGATCAAAAATCAACCTGTATTGAAATTTGTAAAAAAATTTCAACCCAACCCGAACCCGTGATGGGCCGGGTTGGCTCGCAGGTTCCAACCCATTTTGACAACTCTAAGATGGGCCTAAAACATGGACCTTTGCTAACAACATCTACTCGACTCTATATGATGTTTATGCTGAACCTCATTATCATATACATGGAGAATCCTACTAAGTTGCATTTGATGCCAACCAAACAAGTGTTGAGATATTTAAATGGAACAAATGAGTTTGGCATCTTGTACAAAAAGGGAAGAAACAATGAACTTATTGCCTACACTGATAGTGATTATGCAGACAATTTGGATGATAGGAAAAGTACTTCTTGTTATGTTTTCTTATTGTGTTCAGTTGTTGTTTCTTGGTCTTCAAAGAAACCACCCATTATGAGTTTATCCACTATAGAGGCGGAGTTTATATGTGCATCATCATGTGCTTGTCAAGCTATAAAGTTTGCGAGGGTGTTAGAAAAATTGTATGGAATGCAAAGGCAGGCTGCTATTGTAATTCATTGTGATAGTAGCTCTGGTATTAAGCTGTCAAAAAAATCCAATAATGCGTGGGCGTTGTAAACATATTGATGTTCGATTTCGCTTCCTTTGACATTGTACAAAGACGAGAACTGTCAAGATGATACATTGTGGGACACGAGAACAAGTGGTTGATATTATGACCAAACCGCTTAAGTTGGATAACTTTTTAAAATTTTGCAGGTCCCTAGGAGTATGCGCACAATCTGATATAAACTGAAATAATATTCGGTTTAAGGGAGGATTTGTTAGTGAGTAATGTGGTTATATACTTTTAGGAGCAATTATGTTTTTGTTGAATAAAAATCCTCCTTATTATTAGGAAAAATCCTCCTTATTATTAGGAAACACAGTATGCACATAAGTAATTTTTTTTCGGTTTTCTAACATAAAGCTATAAATATTAGCCAATTTATAATTCAATGCAAAATAAATAAAATATTCTTTCTTTCTATATTCTATCCTCTTTATTCTCGTGAGTCCATCAATAGTTATATATTTTCTTAATCATACACTAATTTTATTATTATTACTAGCGAAAACACATGCGCTATCGAGTCTGTGTGTTCATATTTTTTAATTTTCACACAGATTTGAATTAAGATCAATTAAAAATATATAATTAATTTTTAAAATAGTTTTTAAATGTAAAATTAGAAAAATAAAATATGTATGCAAAAAAAGTTTTTAAAATAACGATTAAAGACAAAAAAAAAGTTTTTAAAATAATTAAGGATAACACAGAAATAACAAAATTCGAACACAAAAAAAAATATCCTCATATATTGTTATAGATTAGTATTGTTATATCTTACTAATCATAAATCTATTTAAAATATATATTTAAAAACTATTAAATGTCAAACTAAAAAAATATTCGGTCCATACTATGTTATATATTAAAAAATACATTAAGTTTTTTTTTTATTTTAGGTTTAATCATGTCTTTGGTCCCTGTAGCGAAATCTCAATTTGGTTCCTATATTTTTTTTCATCTCAATTTGGTCCCTATTTTGGAGATTTGATCTTAATGTAATCATTTCCTTTAGTGCTACAGTGACAACATTAAATAAGGTGTCACGGGTCAGTTCCTCGATTTTTGAATTATTTTTTTAAATAAAAATATTTGCCACGTGTCAAGCTCTCATCGTGTCACGTGGCAGTGACAGAGTGATATGGTAGTGACAATGACAGGGGTTAGTATTATGTCAGGTGTCATTTTCTCATCTCAATTTGGTCCTTGTATTCTAATTTTTGTCTCAATTTAGTCCCTATTTTTAGTAAAAATAGTGCAATTTCGTCCCTCTCCAAATTGAAACAAAAAGTAATTTTTATATAAATGTTATACAAATATTTTTCTTAAATTTGATATTTTTATTCAAATTAATATTTTTATTCAAATTAATATTTTTATTATATATTTTTAACATAGATAAATTTATTTAAGTTTGTGTTTCACATTCAACTTTACTTAAAATTGTTTTCAAATTTTAAATTTATATGTTTTTTATTGTTACATGAACTAGTTAATTTATGAAATTTTTTTCTATTAACAACTTTAAAACAATTTTAAATAAAGTTCAATATAAAATATTAATTAAAGGAACTTAATTTTGTTAAAAATATTTACTTGAAATATCAATTTTGATAAAAATATTTGTGTACATTTATATAAAAATTAAATTTGATTTCAATTTGGAGAGGAACAAAAAACGTAAATTTTTACAAAAATTGACACTGAATTGAAACAAAAATTAAAATAAAAGGACCAAACTGAAAGAGTAGAAATTACATAAGTGACACGTGTCATCCACGTGGCACGATGACAACTTGACACGAGGCAAAAAAAATTTTAAAAAATAAAATAAATAAATAATTCAAAAAAAAAAGTAAAAAAAAATTCAAAAATGACGTACAGTCCTTGAAAAGAAATATAACGTATTATTATCAATCACGTTTAATTCAACGTATGATAATTATTACATTTCAACCATATTTAATTTCCAATCTCAATCCATATTCATTTATCTAAACATTATCTAAAACAATTTCTTAAACCATAATAATGTATCAATTTAATTACTTTTATACATTTTTATAAAAAAAATATTTTAATATATTACTATATAATAATATAATTATAATTATTTCTTTAAATTATTAAACTTTTCAAAATCACATCTACTTATTATATATAATTATAACAATATTATATATATATATATATATATATATATATATATATATATATATATAAATTTATTTAAATATAATAAAAATTATATTATTCGATTAAAGGAAGAATCAGTGCTAATCCTAGCCTAATAGTACTTTCAAAATAAAAGCTTAAATACCTTTTTGATATTCATTTTCGTAGTATTTGTTACGGATCATCCTTATTTTGACAGAATGTTTGAAATGATCTTTATCTTGATCGAATAGAACATTGTACAATACACGTAACACACCCTCATACAAATCATGCAACCCGTACAATATTAATATTCTGTTAATGATTTAAACGACGTCACAAAAAAAAAATACGAATTATAAAAATAAAAACTATTTTAAATATTTAATAAAAATGAGGACCATTTAAATCATTTTGTTAAAATAAGTTAAAATAAGGATAATCTGTTACAAACAGTAAGAAAATGATAACAAAATAGTATTTAAGTCATTCATGCTGATCACCGCATGCCCTTCCATTCCACCTGAAACTAAATGGTGCCAACATTTACTTAAAAACCAGTGTCAAGATAGCATCACGCATCAAAATTAGGTTTTGCGCTCCATGCAAAAACCAATTGGTTCGGAAAAAAAAAAACTTGGTTTTCCCCTGCTTCTCATACCTGATCACATATCCAACAGCTCCCACACTGACTCACATTCTCTGGTGCATCCAAGCTGCTGAACCTTAAAAGCTAATTTTTGTTTCTTCCTCTCTCTCACGTTTTTTTAAGCACGAGGGTTAAAATAGTGTTAGCATACTCTCACGCTTCTTCTGGACCTCGCTGTAGACGGCGGAGAGACGTCCGGCGACGGAAGCGGAGGGAACGGTACCGTTAGGTATGGCTGCCATTTGGTAAAATTACCTGTTAAATCAGAGAGAACGAAAGAACTATAGAAAGTGAAAACCAAAATATTACATTACTGCTGTATTAAAGATGCTTTAAAGCTTTAACTAGAATAATCAACCAATTTTACCAATAAGATTTATTCCAAAAGAAAAAAAAAAAGGGTTAAAGACCCCAGCAGCACACGTTATTATAGATGCATGTCATGTTATCTAATCCTATGGCCTGAAAACTTTGATGAGTTTGTTGAGTTTTGCTTTTATATGAGAAAGATTTCACACTTAACTTTGGTGGATCTGTTTTTTGTGAATTGGTTGGTTGGACAACATGTTTGGTTCCACATTGCAACAAAAAGAACCTGCTTTGTTAATGTTAAAGATTTCTTTTCGAATTGCTTTGTGTTGTGTTGTTTGACTCTGTTTTTGTGGTTTTAGAGAGTAATCGTGAAATGGGTTGGAAAGCAGCTGAAAAACTCATTAGGCACTGGAAAGTTCTCAGTGGGGATAATGTAAGCCAAGCCAAGCCAAATTCTCCATCATATATTATTGTTGCTTATTCTTTCCCACTTCCACTTTTTCATTTTGAAATGATAATAATTAATATTATAGAGTCATTCATTTATTCAATTGTAACAGGTTATGATAATAAGGGGCAAAGATAAGGGTGAGACTGGGACTATTAAGGGCATTATTCGCTCACAGAATCGTGTCATTGTTGAGGGTAAAAATCTGGTGAGGGATGAACACAACACACACCATAACAATTTGGGTATTCCTAGTAATTTTTTTGAAGTGTCTGCATTTTCAATTCCATTACCGATGTTTCTAATATTAAATAATTTGTTAATTGTCTAATTGAGATTTGGACATGTGATGGTATAAATTTGCCTGACTGGTTTCTCTTTCCAATGCCGATTGACTTTGTCTTTGCAGGTGAAGAAGCATATTAAGCAGGGGCAAGGTCATGAAGGGGCATCTTTGCAGTCGAAGCCCCAATTCATGCCTCCAATGTGCAAGTTCTTGACCCAGTGACAGTGACAGGGTATGCACATTTGTTAAAGAGTATAGCTTGTGATTGCATCTTTTGGGTTTGAGGATAACATATATTGAATTAACAAAGTTTTACTTTTGCAGGAAGCCTTGCAAGGTTGGAGTTAATATCTTGAAGATGGTACTAAAGTCAGAGTGTCTAGAGGAATAGGAGCATCTGGGTCTATAATCCCTCAACCCAAGATCTTAAAGATAAGAACTACCCCAAGACCTACTGTCCGTAAGTATCCCAAAGGCTAATACATGTTTCTTGTCTGAGTTGTTAATAAACATGGCAAGAACTAAGAGAGAATTGATTGAAAGTGAGAAACTGGCTATGTAGCATGTGTGTACCACAAGCTAATAAAATGGCTTATGCAGACTACAGAAAGAGCAAGACAATAATTACCAAGCAAGATAAAGCCTTTGGGAAAGGATGTCAGAGGGGGAGGTGTTAATCATAAAGATTCAGGATTCATAAAGTGTCTTCCATTTCCACAAAATCACGTTTCTATGTTGTGTAATTTTGTTAGTTGATCCCCGGTCCTTCATATCGGCCCATTGACATGGATTTATATGCAGAAGAGTAAGTAAACGCACATTTGTATGGTATAACACTGTAATTTATTGACAATGTAATTTTGATTGAAGGATTAATTCTTGTGTTATATTTGATTCAGACACTAGGTTTAACGTAGTATAGTAAGTGGCATGAACTCATTCCCCTGGTCATCCTCCATAACTATATTATTAACGTAGTGTAGTTAGGAACTACTTATTCCAGTTGTCATAAATGTGCAAAATTTGTATGGATATATGGAATTAGAATTCAGTGTAAAACCTATGCCTTTTAAATTCTCTCGGTCATTTCAAAGATAAGTTATAACACATTTTTCTTAAATCTAAAATATTATCCATTGTTATTTATTTTTGGCAGTTGGTCCTAAAGATACTCCAATGGATCTTGTGCTAGAGAAGACTTACAATGCTAAAACAGGAAGGGGAATGCCTGAGCTTTAAGGATATTATGTTCGTTATTCAAATTAGTGAGTTGCTATCACCATGAACAAGATATGGAAAAGAGTTTGTCACATGTTTTTGTCTACCGTGATTTTTGTGGAATTGCTTTCAAACTTTACTGGTTTAGCCTGTGATTTACTGATAGCTAAAAACAAGTAATAATTATTTATATCGATGTTAGCTCTTCTAAGGATGGTCACATAACTTTCACTCTACAATTGTTAAAGTGAGTGAAACAAAGAATTCCTTTGATAGTTATGGTTCTAGTGAGTGAAATTATTCGAGTTCATCTGTTCTTGTTTGATTTGATCTCCTCTCAAAGGCCTCACATTCTATAAGGTGGAACTCATTCACCCAGTTTCTTCGAACCTTACTGTACAAAATCAGGTTGCATGAAAATGGTAAAACAATTTTGTGGATTGCTAATTCTAAAGACTAACTTATTGGTCAACTTGTTTGGTTTCATGACCTTATTTTACCTTTTGTTGTAAATACCATTGATTTTTCTGGTGTTAAAATATTATATTTGAGAAAACCTTCAATTTGATATTCCAAAGTGACATATGTCACCACATCAGTTCTTAATGAACTTTGGTCACCAAACCAAATTTGACCGACAAAATTTAAATCATTATATTAGTCCTCCAAATATTGTCTCTAAATTATTCCTTGAAGGATTCAATTGGTCTAATTAGTCCCTTAGATACTATGTTACCACATTAGTCCTTATATAGAATGACTGGTGACAAAAAGAACCATTAAAGAGTTTGAAGAGAACAATGTAATTTTCAAGGGTTACTTGGAAAGCAAGGTTAATCAACAAGTTACCGTTTCAAAGACTATCAACAAAATATTACAACTATACCTCAACAAAATGCTTGAGCTTAAAACGAAGACAAATACCTGCAAGAAAGATGAAAAATATTTGGAATGAAGGAATAATGGTTAGAATACTCAGAACATGTTTACACTTTTTGAAAACATTGTATTTAAAACACGCTTATAGTGTCACTTCAACAACTAATGAAGTTGTGTGCTCTCTCGTCACTTAATTGAAAGAATATATTTCGCTTCTGTTATTGGGTGAATTTGTTGGTGCGGTAAACACATTGTATCGTTTAAGTGTATCTTATGTGTTGCATCAGCTCTTAAGCAATCTATGTGCACTGACACCACTTAACGTTTATAATGATATTAGGTTTATACATGTGAAAGCATATTAATTGGAGGATATATACAGGGTTTAACTTGTGGTTGAATTTATTTTACAATGGATTGTTTGAGTTTAGTGTTTAATTTGTTTGCATGATAAATTAAGATTCTTGTTTGTGAATATATGAATTGATATTGAACTTTGTGAATGACTGCATCTTATAATGTTGAGATATTGTGGTGTTAATGTAACGCATTTTTAGTTTAACATTGAACTTTAGGTTTGGTTTTGCATAAGAGATTTTCCCACAAAAGTTTGGTTGAATCTAGAGAGGTTAGAACGCGATAATATAAGAGGATATGAAGGTGAAGCCATTAACCCAACACATAGCTCTTACTTCAATTGTATGGATGAAAATTAAGTTATTCACATTACTCTTGACATTGAGGTCATAGCTGCCGTTAAGTTGTTTAACATCATCACTGCCATCGCTAAAAACCATCAGAGCACTCACGCAGAGCTTCACCAATGTCAACATTGCAACACTCTATTTTTGTTATCCTTCTTTGGTGTTCTACTTGCTTCTGTTTTTGCTGGAGTGTTTAGTTTTATTTAGAATTTGAAGGAAAAAGTGGCTTCAGGTAGTTCAAGTGCCACTCCTAGAAAAGGAAGTGGAATTGGAACAAAGACTTTTCCTGCCTAGACCAATTGTGTTTCAATAAATGGAAAAGCTAGAATTGTGAAATGTAAATATTGTGAAAAAGTATTAGCAGGTGGGATTTATCGATTCAAGTTTCAATTGATAGGAAATCAAGAAACTTTACTTAAAAAGAGAATTTACTTAAAAGAGAAGGACTATAAATATTGGCCCAAAGAAAACGAAAGATGTGGAGAGAAAACCACACCAACATAAGTAGAAAATGAAAAGAATAACATGCTTTGAACAATATAAACATATACAAATATTGCAAAAATGTATATATAATAACAATTGTTTTATTATTGGTATTGAAAGTACATATGTTTATTGTTTGAAAGCTCAATTAATTAAAAAAATATATCACTGCATCTTTTTGCAATGATTATTTCATATGTTGCTTATTGTATATTAACATTTATTGGGATTTAAGTGTGAGTTAAGTCTCATATTGGGTGAATATGACAAAATTGAGCACCATAGAAAGATGAAGATCCATAACCTCATTATTTTAAGGTTTTGGAAAGTGATGTCAATTTTTTTATGTAGATTGAGTTATTGAGTTTGAATCTCATTGATGTTATTTGTCTCTCCAATGAACCACCTCTTTAGAGACCCAGTCAGTGATATCAAAGTGAGCATGTCCCGTTAAGATGAACGAACATTATTCAAATCATATTAATACATTCACTATAAGAATCCAACGCACAATGTTTACCTCTTTGTACATGAGTCTGTATATCATTCTCTGGTATCATATTTTGCACAAAGTTTCTGATTTATGTAGTACAAATACAGAAAGGAAATTCAACCTTTCATAAGCAGATACAAACAAGTGTGTTATCACTGTTTCATAAGCAGAAAGGAAATACAAAACGAATATTATTATTTTGACACAAGCAACAGACAAAATAGCAAAGTTCCCACCACTGTAGGCTCATTAAGAGGGTGAAAAAAAAATCACAAGTTAATAATATTAATGTCTCAGAGAGAAATTTATACTTTTTATATGGAGCACATTCCTGTATACAATATAAAGTTAGGCAAAAGAATACCACAATCATGTAGTTACATTTTCTGTGACCTGTTCAAATACCTGTATGTGTGAAAAATTATTGAACTTTGACTGCAAACACTGTATGAACATAATGGTGGCCATCAAGCCATGTTAGAGACCCAAAATTGTATCCACCATTAGCCTCCTTGCCATAGAATGAGACTTTGTAGGTGATTCTTTGAACACCCTCAGAAAACACAAGTTTATTGGGGATGACCTTCACAACCAATCCCTCAGGTGATCTCACTTTTGCAGTGTATGTGGCATTAGGAGATCCAACATTGGTAACTGTTCTTGTGATCACTTTTGGTTTTTGTTCCCTTTTAAGTGTACTTATAGATATTGATGGATAATTGATGTTGGAGATAAGGTCTTCAGAGGAGTTCTTGGGGCAATTGAAGTTGGTCTTAAACATTGACCTTACCTTTTTCTGTGAATAGCCAAAATAACAGAGGAATCTAAGATAGTCTTCTATGTTTGTTTCAAAAACTAAGCCAGGGTAAAGAGCTTTGACTGGATTAATTTCACCAACTCCAATTTCATGTGGGTCAGCAATGTAGTTTGAGCTGTTAGTGAGAGGCTTCCTCAAGTTGTTGTAATTCGTAGCTGAAGAATGGAATAGGAACAAACAGAATTAGAGCATGTTTGATTCAACTGTGTTTGGCCCAAGTGTCACATTCTCTTACACATCCTCAAAAGACTAGAAGAGGGTGTTTGGTCTAGTACCTGTTGTCATCAATGCTGATTTGATCATTGAAGGACTCCAATTTTGGTGCACTGATTTAATGAATGCTGCTGCACCTGTCACATGTGGGCAAGCCATAGATGTGCCAGATTTTATGGCAAACAAGGATGGTTTTTTCCCAACTGGAACACTTCCTGGGTCAGTACTTTTAGGAATCATAGCAGCCAAAATGCCAATTCCTGGTGCCATGACATCAGGCTGGACAAGAAATTTGCCAACAATGTGAAAGAAACAGTGAGTGCATTGTTCTCAAGATTCTTAAGTGATTCAAGTTCAAGGATGAAATTGAAAAATGGGGTTAATTAGTAATTTGGTCTTTATATTTAGGCCTTTTATTCATTTTGGTTCTTATATTTTTTTCAGTTGAGTCCCTATTTTTTAAAAAGACTCAATTTGATCTTTTACGTTAAATTGGCGATAATACCATTTGAAAGTGTCATATGTCAAAATCTAGATCACCTTTTACTTGGAAAGTGTGTCAAAATTAGAGGAGTTCCAAGATAGAATATGATCCAAATTTTGACACGTAACAAACCCAAATTTTGACACTTGACACTTCTAAACACGGTTAATGTCAATTTAACGGAAGAGACCACATTGAGTCTTTTTAAAAAAATAGGAACTCAATTGAGTTAAAAAAAAAAAAAAAACATAAGGACCAATATGAATCAAAGCCTAAATAATATAGGACTAAATTACTAATTAAGCCATGAAAAGTGCATGTAAGAACAAAGGGAAGAAAAATACCTTGAGAATGTTTTCTGTAAGGCTTGAAGGGCCTCTGGATGAGAAAGATGCAACAATTGGTGAAGGTTTATATCTAACAACTTCTGTTGTTGGAAGAATTGTCGCAGTTGGGTTCCTGTAATGGAGCCATGATAGACTAAGTAAGCATACAGGTAGCATGCTATGTTTCAACTTTTACATTTATGAACATAAATGTGTGTGCTAAATTACTATTTGTTCTTCAATGAAAGTTGTTTAGTCAAACCACCACACTACATGCATTTTACATTTTCTATCATCACTCTACTAAATGCTTAACATTTCTTCAATTCCTTCTTGTTTGTACATGGTGTCAGATTTCATCTTAAATCAACTGGCATCAAACAAAAGGGTGCAATAGACATATATTAGACTTTCCAACACATACAACATGGGAAAATTTACCTTAAATCACTAATGAACAAATGTTGAGGCTGATGATGCTTACTTGGTAGAGTTTATGTATTGTAGGATTTGATGCCCTTCAACATTGCCAACCTCAGTGAAGGGAAATTCACCTGCATCAAAGGGAACATCTTTGTTGTCCTCATCAATGATTATCAACCCTATGGCTCTTCCATCTTGTACAACTAGCTTCTTGATTCGCCTTGCAACAGTTGGATCATCATTAGCACAAACAACAATGTTGCCAGCGATTTTGTTGTAATCTAATGATCCAGGATAACAGTTCCTGCATTGAACAGAATAATTAACATAACTTCTCAGATGGATCTTTCCACCCCCAACATCTGGATTTTACTAGTATTACTCATTCTACTATATAATATATGTGCTAGTAATATATATGAATAGTAACTTCAATGTTAAATTTCAATCGAAGACATGAAATGACAACTCTTTAGTTATTTTAGGTTTAAGAGGTTGAAAATAACTTCATAAATCACAGTTAGGTACCTAGCTTCTGATGCAGGGGCAAATTTGGCAGCTACTTGCTCTCCAAAGACAAGGTTATGCATCTTTGAATGAGTAAGATTTGAAAAGTTAATGCCTGTACCCTGAAAACACAAACTGATAGAATCAGAATAATTCTGAATATAATCACAAGAAATCAATTACAGAATAAGATTTGAGAATAATTACAGAAGATTTCATAACATAATCACCAGAATAAGATTTGAGGGTTTTGGGGCATTAAAGAAGAATTCAGGGTAACAAATCTACTTTTTTTTGCTTGGAAGAAGAGATCAAGAAACATACTTGGAAATACTTTCCATTTCCAAGGACAATAGTTGATTGGAAGTTCCTATCAATATTAGAAGCTGCAATGGTAAATATCCATGGTGCAGTGTTCACAACTGTGAAAGAATCAGGGCCATCGTTGCCAGCTGAACACACCACCATGACCCCCATTTGTTCTGCATGAAATGCTCCAATGGCTATAGGATCACTCAAAAAGTCTGATTGAAACAGTGAGCTGAGTCCAATAGAGATTGAGATCACATCTACTCCATCCTTTACAGCATCATCAATAGCCTTCAGAATGGTGGCACCAGAGCATCCTTCATCTGAGCATGTTCTATAAGCAGCAATCCTAGTAGAAGGTGAACCACCCCTTGCTGTGCCTAGTGCTAAACCATAATAACTAGCATTCTTGACATAAGCTCCAGCTGCAATTGATGCAGTGTGAGTGCCATGTCCAACAGAATCTCTTGGGGAACCTTTGCTTGCTTCTATTTGAGTCTGGTTGCTACCTGGTGTAGCTTCAATATTATAGTATCTTGCACCAATCAATTTTCTGCAGTTTTATTAAGTGTTGCACCAATCAATTCAGAAGGCTTATATCTTATCTTATAAATAGATATGAGCATTTTTTTTTATTAAGAACATTTGACTGAGAATGAATGATACCTATTGCAATTGGATTTCTTGAAATCATGACCCTCCATGCAAACTCCTTTCCATCTTGAAGGGATCTCCCCTATACCCTCATCTCTGAAACTTGGAGACTCTGGCCATATCCCTTGAAGCAGAACAGATATAGGCATAAAATGATTGAATAATATAATCAAACATAACTGTTCATAATATGTAGCATGCAACTCTACACTGAGGTCCTTGTAATTCATGGATCAGTGTTTTCAATTTTTTAAGAGGAAAGTTGTTCATTGTGAGTAACACATAAAGTTCAGGTGGTGATTACTTTTCATATTGTGAATTGTTCAACATGATTATACTATAATTTAGAAGAATAATTCGACATGCATTTTCACTTGTTCATTAACTAATTTCTGTTGATCCACCTTGTCTTTTGTACACTACACTACAATTTTTGTCACATATCCCATTGTGAACATAATATATATGCACATCTGATGCTGAAGAAGCTCTATTCATTTTAGAATACTGTGTTGTCTTTTATTTTTATCTCCTATTTCCCTTCAAAAACATCCCCAGTTTACAATTCTAACAATGAGAAATCAAAATTTATAACAACTCACCTTTCAATCAATTAAATTAAATTCCTTAGTAATAGTTTACAAGATAAAAAAACAAAAATGAAAATAGAGATTAATCGTTATGTACTATGGACATAAAAGTTTATACTGACAATGACACAAAAATCACAATGCAGAGTAAAAGTTAACATTTTTGTGTATTATTAATGTATACTATTTTCAGAGAAAATCATTTAATACTTGTGACTAAAGTTTAAGAAACTTTTGTTAAATCAAAAGACCCTAAAGGGACACCAGGAAGGGTCCCACAATCAAGCAGTAGAGGCTAGTACAAATTTCTAGTGAAGTTCCCTAGAGAGAGTGTGTCTGTGTCTCTGGATCTTGATGACAGAAGCCAAAAAAAAAAGTATGAGAAAATCCCTTTAATGTTTTTATGCTATTGTGGGGAATTTGGTGAGTTTTTCTGTAAAGGCCCTTTGGCTTCTTTTTGAAAGGGTTGCAATACTAAAGACAGGGTATGAAGCAACAGAAAAGAAAATAAAAGAAAGTGGTTTCTTTCACAGTAGCTTGATGATTCAAATGGGGAAGAAAAGGGTTTCTGGGGAGAAGTGCCAATAATGTAAAGTGCTGTGTGCCTCAGGTTTTAACAATCTCTGTTGGTTGTTATGCAGTAGGAAGCTCAATGCAGTATCTTGAAAAGCTTAATCAAAACATTGCAAGAAAAAAGTTGTTTTTCTTTTTTTCTGTTAGTATTGAAAACTAAAGGAAGAGTGATGTGATGAAAAGTCAATAACATCTTTAGCTACCATTTTCTTTCTCTAATTTTCACTTGCCAAACTCATCATTGATCATGGCTTGCATTAGGGACCAATCTCACATCCTATACTTTAAATGCAAAAACACATTTCTTATAGGATCATCACCATAGGATACACTATACCAAGAAAAACCAGTGAAGGTTTCAGTTGTTATAAAGTGAACAAAGTACAGTATGAGTAGTTATTGTGCTTGTTATATTATATATATATATGGGTAGCAATCATAACAGCTGGTTGTGGGGTAGAATGAGTTGCCATTTGAAGATAACAGATGTTGATGGTGCAACTGTCAATAAGGTTGATAGATGGGTGAATGGCCTTAACAGTGGCAGTGAGTAGTGACAAATGAGTTTCACATGAGCCTACCATTTGTTTTGGGTCCATCTCATGCTTCTATTGTACTGTGCTATTCAACACTCTAATGTCACATTTGGGTTTTTCACTGCATACTTTTCATAAAATTATTTCTTCCAGCATTTCATGAACAAATAAAAGGGGTATATTATCAAGTACTTATTTAAAATTATAATAAAAAAAATATTTTTTAATTTAAATGAAAAAATGAATAAATTATTGCAACATAAGACATAATTAAATATGTGGAATAGATAATCTATTATTTTACCCTTTATGTTTTTCTGTTCAGTTTAAAAGATCCTTTTATTTTCTTCTTTTCTCTTCTTTTTTTTGTTTTCATAAGTTGAGTATTTTGTAAGTTTCATAAAGAAAAACAAATGAGGTTTGGTGACTTTATCCAAAGAAACAAACAATGCATTAACATTGAAAGTAAAGTTTGTCTGAATGGCACACTTCACTTTCACTGTGACTATTCCCTTTCATCATAAACTTTTGGGGAACACTGTGGTTAGGTAGTGGTCCTTTGTAAATGTAATATCAAACTTCAATTTAATTTATCCACACACACACACACAAAAAGCTTTAAATTGATATTGATGAAGCTTTTGGAATCATTGACTTTAACTCTACAAAACAAGTTCTTATAGTTTTCTTCCCAATGACTAACAACCTAAGATTATTATTATCTTTAATGTGTTTTCAGAAGGGTTAATGGACAAAGAAGGTGCATTGATTGAATGAATATTAAAGTTTCATTTTTTACAATATATTTTTAGTCTCTAAATAAATTTTTAAACTAATTATCTTCTCATATTTTGTCTTTTTTCTATGAGAGTCTAAATTGATAATATTATGTATCAATTGAATGAAATAATTATGTGACTGTACCTTGCTTTGGATTTTTTTAAAAAATGCATGTGAAGTTTAGGTGGGTTTTCTTCTAAATTGATTTATTTATTTGACTAAGTACAATAAAGTGGTGCAAGGAAAGAAGTGTTGTCAAGTAATGCCACATAATGAGCCAAATCTAGTTGGAATGCACTTAAATTAAATTAACCTTTCAGGATAAACAAAGTAATAGTTTTGCTTTTGGCATAACCTTATCTATACTACAACAAACCCTTTTACTACAAAAGTTCCATTTATTTTTTATTTTCTTTTAGCTTGTAGTTAATATTTTATTAATGGTAGGAAAAAATATTTAATGTAAAAAACAAGTTTTGCAGATTTGTTGGTGTGAATGTAATTCATGTACAATTTAACTGTGTGAATATAATTTTCAATTGAGTTTAGATTAGTTTTGACTAATTCAATTAAAATGGAAGGAATGTCATATTGATAATGTTTCAAATACATTAATTCGATTGGATTAAATCCACATTTATATAGTTTACCTTATTTATCAATGTAGAATGCATAAAGAGAAAAATAAAATAGCTAATAATAGTTTTACTATCAAAGACCCTCTTCATTATCATATAAAATTTATTAAAAATCACAAATTTAAGTGGATCATACACATTATGTTAAAAAAAATTCTATATTTTCAATTTTATAGAAATCTAATAATGAAACTCAATCAAACTTTTATAAGAGAATTAACATTAAAAGTCTTCTCTTTTATTTAATAATTAACATTTTAATATGAAATTTAGACATATATTTAAACTACTAATTTTCCAAATAATAATAATAAAGAACTTGGAAATTCAATAAACCTGAACCCTAAAATTAGAAATAAAAAATCAATTAAGATGAAATAGAAATTGAATTAGGAGGTTGAGATTTGAAAATGACAAAGCAAAAATAGGAAAGCAGAATTATTAGGTTAAGACAAAAGGTAATTAAAGAAGTGTTTACCTGTGTCTATGACACCAATAATGGAATCAATTGAAGAGTGTTGAATTAGGGTTTTGGAAGGTGCATAATGAGGAGCCTTTAATCCCAAATCTGATTCCAAGAAATCCCAAGATCGTGTTGTGTGCAACTCAAGCATCGGATCTAGGAACACTGACACCACACCTTCGTGACCTGTTTCGTGTCCACACCACCAACACTATCATCAAATTCTTTCGTAATTATTATGATTTTGACATTTATCAATAAAAAAATTAAATATATTTTTAATCTTTAAATTCTTTATCTTTCGGAATACATGAATTTAGTTTTTTCAATCAAATTTTGTTAAATTTATTTAATGTTTTGTATGCATTTTAGAATTGTATTTGAGTTGTTGATATTGTTTCACACATTTTTGTTTTAATGCTAAGTCAAATATTATTATGAAACGCACTTGAAATATTAAATAAATGTAACAAAATTTGATTAAAATAACTAAATTCATATATTTTAAAAAATAAAAGACTAAATTAATTCATATATTTTAAAAAATAAAAGACTAAATTAATTCAAAATTTCAAAATAAATTAATTCTAAAATTTACCAAAAGTGTTTTAATTTTGATGATGTTATGATGTACATGTTGTAAATTTTAATTTTTTTACACTGGCCTATAAAATTTGCGGGTTAGTGATTGATTTGCAGGAACAGTATTCTAAAAAATAATTTGCATATAAAATTGACATATTTTCAGTATTTTATCAGATTAAATTTGACTAAATTCAAATAAAATAATCTAACTTAAAGTATAAATAGTAAATTATATAGTAAGATATGAATTTGTTCAGAAATAGGATATATGGATATTCGACAAAATTTGCGAATAAATGTGAAAATTATGGGGAGAACGTGGTTAAAAAAATTGTTATATTATTAGTATAATTCATTTTATAATTAGTGGCTTACATTTTTGTTAGAACATAAGTAAAGTGATGAGTATCACTTTAAACGTGTTCTTAGTTTTCTTTATAAGTATTATGGTCAATCTAATTCAACGTTTTCCTAAGATTTTCAACTAAGCAAATTGTTCTCTAACTCAATATTTTAGTTACTAGTGTATAATATATACTTACTAGAAAATTAAAGTGGAAATTGTTGTACATAGAACTTTATGTATAAAAGAGTTAAATGAAGACTAAAATAATCAACATTAATTAAAATGATAATATTTTTATTCAAATATTTTAGTTACCCACTACATTATTATTGAAATTTTTATATTAAATTATTTATTATGGATTTTAGTCCGTGAGTTTTATTGCGGATTTAATTATGCAGATAACAACTATTTACATATTTGGTTTATTCGTGGGTAATTTTTCATGAATAATTTAAGTTTTTCGTGAATAAAAGTGATAGAACTATTATTGATTCAGGAGTATAAAATATTTATCATGATTTTATAAAACATGTCATCGAAAAAACTGTGTATAAAACATTATCTATAAAGAAAAAAAAAACTATATGATGTGCATGTATTCAATTTTAGACATATACTTAGAAAAATAGAGTTTCAAAGCCTCATAATTTTTCTCTACACAAAAAGATTTTAAAAAGATTAAGAATTTAAATTTAATACAGTGCAAACTTTTCAGACTGTTAGCTAATAAAAACATTGCCTAAAATATATTTTTCTAAACTAATTATGATAACACAATAATATTTAATTACATAAAAAATTATAATTAAATGAAGTAAAGAAACAATCGTATGTACTATTAATCTATTTTAATTAAATCTTTTTGTTAAATATTGAAAAAGAAACTAAAATCTGGATTTAAAATTCTATTTAGTTTCAACACATTCATAGTGTGGAGTCAACCATCTTTTCAAAGGTACGTCTATAAAGATTTAAGAAAATAAAATATAATCATAACTTTGTGTTATAATTGTTTTTAAATTACAAATTCGGTAGAGAAACGTAGAAAATTCCTACTTGTAATAATGTGATGCAAATTAAACAATGTGGTTACATTTTATGTCACACAATAAAAAGTTATAAACAAATTTTATTGGAAATTATATGTTACTCATACTATAGCTTAATTATGGACATAAAAGTTTATGATTTTATTTTATATACACTAATTTACCCTTTTCTTTATTATTTTCGTACATAATGCATTTTCAGCAGGGAAGACATACATATTCAGATTCAATGACGAATATTATAGTAAATTTATTTGTAGCCAAATTGATACATATTTTCACATTCTTTACACTTCTCATTTTAAATTTAAAGAGCTAGTGATAATAAACTAAATTTTATATAAATCGACAATTAATTATTAAAAAGAAAAATATATTTCAGCTCTGGCTGCATTATATGATAAAAAAAGTTACCTAAAAAACATTAATTTTATCAAATTTAAGTCATTGCAAAATTTTACAATATCAATTAATTAATACGAATCGTCTTAAATATTATTTTTTTAAGTAATTATTATGAAAAGTAATAAATTTACTATAATTTGATAACATCATGTAAACGGTTAAATATGGTTTTGATGCTTTAACCTGCAGTGAAAATTGGAATTAATTCCTTTTAAATAATTTGTACCAATTTAGACCATCAACTATGTAAATATGTAAATTTAGTCATTTTAAGAAAATTTGATTAAGTTTATTTGATGTTTCAAACACATCTTATTATATTATTTTAGTTTGTTTATACCGTTTGACACATCTTCGCTTTAATATTACTTGAGAAATAAACTTAAAACAAAATTGGTTTAAAAGACTAAATTCACACATTTATAAACATGAGAGACTAAATTTACACATTTATAAAGATCAAATATTAAGTTTGTTCAAAATAATTAATTTCAATTTTTACTAAAAGTTAAAATAATGAAAATATATTTAACCCTAAAATAAAAGTATTACGCAACATTGTAATTAAATAAATAAAAACTAATAAAAAAATCTTACCACTAAAGTCAATACTAAAACGAAACAATGGAATATTTGAAAATCTTAAACATTTTATTGAGAAAGGGGAACAAAATTCTATGTGTACGTGGAAATTGAAAGTACAAAAACCACAGATTCACCAGACAATCACATTTGTTTATGTACATATAATATTGAAATGCAACAAAAATAAATTATAAAATAATGACAAAAATATTGGAAGCAGTGCCACTCTGTCCCACAAGGCAACTCACTTATCTTCAGATCTCTATTTTGGAACCATTAATATAATCTTATTTTACTTTTACATTATTTTTTTAGTTAATTTTAATTCATATATACATACACATTTTATTTAAATAATCATTTTCCCCTTTAGTTATTATCCATCTATTTTATTATTATTATTATTATTATTTAAATGTCTTTTACATCATTGAGAGTGTAGTTAAGGTTGGTGAACAAAATTATTAGTGCACAGTAATAATCATAGACACAAAGGACACAAAAATTCACTTCCAACCACATAATAAGTGCTATCAATATTGATTTTGCTTTAAGCAAAAAAACCACATTGTAAAATTAATGCTCTTTTTTTCTAGTGATTAACCCTAAATAATAATGACCACAAAAAAAAAAGAAGGTAAATTGACAACAAAACATTAGAAAAGTCAAAGAATGATGCAAGTTAAAAATTTGATGCAGACAAAAGGGAAAAGAAGGTAGAAGAAGACAATATCAGAAAAAATACCAGACAGTGCAGAAGCTTCACTCTCTGTAAGCATGGCAGAGAATCCACTGAAGGCATGACTGAACTGGTGGATCAGACCAATCCTCTCACTTTCTTCACTGAGAAAATGAAAAAAATAAAAAATAAAAATTATGTCCATTCCATAAGTTCAACTGGTTTTGATTTCTTTGATGAGTATATGGTTACAGATTAAAGTGCAGAAAAGCAGATAATGAACCTTGGAATAACTGATGACAGTAGCTGCAGATGATCTGATTCTGGAATTTGGCCTTGTACCCTTTTGTTGTTTGGTGATGAATTTCCCATGTAAACAACATAATGCTGCACAAAACAAGAGAAACTCTGGTGAATCTGTCATATATATACAAAAATTGAACTTAACAAGCTAAAGGGGAAATGTGTGTGTATAAAATAAACCTTTGGAGTTTGATCTGAAATTGCAGTGGTGCTGATGAGAAAAGAAGCTAAGAAGAGAAAATTTAGGAATTGCTGAAGCCACTCCATTGAAGAGAGTGAGATGAATTGGTGTTAATGAAGAGAGTTGTTCATGCAATGATCCATTTATAGGGTAGGTTTGATTAACTTGCTTAATTAAAGGAAGCTTCAATCAAGAAGCATGTGAGAGAATCTTTGTTAATTCTTTTGCTCCACTTATGTGAACAGCTACTGCATAATATTACTATAATATATACATATATACATATATAAATATATATATATATATATATATATATATATATATATTTTTTTTATTATCTCTATT
>Ga0209589_1002427_pt1 | contig 32317 bp, 17 predicted proteins | sample CowpeawhiteBW_FD_187525 | JGI IMG/M metagenome (GOLD analysis project Ga0209589, IMG submission 187525) | Root nodule microbial communities of legume samples collected from California USA - Cow pea white BW (SPAdes) (version 2) | ecosystem: Host-associated > Plants > Roots > Nodule | place: USA...
TTTTTTTTTTTTTTTTTTTTTTTAAAAATTTTTAAAATTATTTTTTTTTTTTTTTTTCTCGAAGGAACTTTGACTTGTTTTCTATAATTTATTGTTCAGTAAATTTATTTCTTTTCCAATCTAAAAGATGGTTTCTTTCTCTTAATAAAAGGACTATAAACAAATAAAGAGAGATTAAGTAAAAAGTGACTAAATAAAGAACAATGTCCTAACTTTGTGAGTGAAAATTAGAAAACACTTTATTTCATGGTTTGATCCCAAAACATACTTTGTTTCAATATAATCTTAATATTAATATTACCGTCCCAACAAAATTGTAATTCTTTTTACACAAGTTCATCTCATTAAAAAAATATTTTTTTTTTTTAAATTCAAGAATAATTTCATTTCTCTGTTAAAGATTAAAATAAAGAAAAAAAGTGCAAGAATCAAGACATGAAAATAATGAAAAAATCATAACGACCTATAACCGTTCAAGTTAGTATTTGTTTTACCATAATACATAATTAATTATAAATTTCAAACATTGGTTAAATTATTTGTATTAAACAAACTAGCGTACACATATATGCATTATCGCACATGTATATACATATTTTTGAAATATGAATGATATTATATTAATAAGTAATAATAGTGTAATATAATGTTATTAAATTAATATATAAAATGAATATATATTTATTAAAAATAAAATGAGATGAGGAGAGAGAATTAATCGTTTTTTTATAAAAAATAGATAAAAGTAATCATTAATTTTAAAAAAATTAATAAATAATTATATTATAAAAGATATAATTGATATTGTGAAATATGAATCCAGAGAATCTTCTTTTTATATTATTATAGATAAAACATCAATTAGCTAACTAACTAAAAAGGTAATTACATGTTAATTGTAATATTTTGCTCGGTTAAGTAACAGTTAGTTAGCGGCAACGAACTAACGGTTAAAAAAACACGTGGCAGACCTCTATTGGTTACGGAAAATTTGGTTATTATTTTTGCGCGGGGAATTCTAACCCAAAGAAGCATATAAAAATGGAGTGGGTTCAGTGATTGATGAGTACTTTCTTTCTTTCTTAGTTTGGTCCAAATTGTGTTACAGTTCCTATGGCTCTCTGTATCAGACCCTCTCTCAGATTGCAGGGTGAACGAAGCGATTGGATCGGCTACTGCGATTCTCTGTAATATTATTATCACTCATCGTCACTCCATGATTTTTGGATTCAATAACCTAATTCATGATTATCGTTGTTCTGTGTTTTTTCTCTTGCAATTTTTACATCTGAGTGATCAATGGTTGCTATTTTGTGGTGGAGTAGGATGGCGAGGTTGGCGCTGTGCAGCATCTGCTCACATGACAAAAGCGACGGCAGTGACGCGGGGATACCGGACTTGGAGATACTGGAGGTGGTGGCGGACGGTGGCTACGGCCGAGTCTACCAGGGCTTCGAGCCTTCCACCGGTGAAATCGTCGCCATGAAACAGATAGTAATAATCGGCTCGAGACAGGGTGTTCCGTCTGCGATCATTCGCGAAGTGGCGTTCCTCAAAGAACTCCGCCATGACAACATTGTGAGGTTGCTTAGAGTCTATGTCAGAAGACACAGATATGTCAATCTTGTTTTCGAGCGTCTTCCGTGCGACCTTCATGACTATATTAGGCGCAGGACTCATCGCAATATGTTGGCTATAAAGGTACTTGCATTATGTTGTTTTATGAAATTGATTTTTAATTTGTTCAGAGATGCATTAGGCGATGTTGCATGTGGGTTCCCAAAGGATCTTTTGAATTTAAAGAAAATTTTTGTTAAATGTGAGTTCTGAAAGCAGAGCTAGGTTTAAATTGATTTTAGTTAAAGAAAGTGATTTATGTTTTGATATTTCAATGAAAGGAATTTTGTTATAGAATTTAGGGTAAACTTTTCATCATCAATTTTACTTAGTAGTAACCTCACATTTACTACTGTTAATTAAGAATGATAAATACTTTTAAGATTGAGGTAGATGAATCTGAAATTCTTGAAATCTTGTAGCTGTTGTTAAATTTCTTTTTGGTTGCAGAGTTTCATGTACCAGATACTCTCTGCTCTGGAATTCTGCCATGCGCGTCAGGTTCTGCACAGAGATTTGAAACCCAGCAATGTGCTGATTGATCAAGCTAGCATGCTGGTCAAACTGGCGGATTTTGGTTTGGCTAGAGAGTTTAGAAATGACATATTATATACTGACCAGGTACATGACTTAAAAGAAGCATTCTTTTTTATTTATTTATTTAGTATTCACATTCATTAAGTTTCACAGAAACAATTTGTTGCATTGCTTTCTCTTAGGCACATTTTTTCCTCTTGTGATGCTTTGTTTCGACCAAATTTGGATATTATACAAAAACGACAAAACATTCATTTCAGGTGCAAATTTAGAACTTATAAATGGGTGATTCTCTCTGGCATATTTGGGTTAATTATATGTTTTTTCAAGTTTTTAAATTTTGAGGAGTGTTATTTTTTCAAGTTTTTCCCGTGATTGTATATATCATATCTTCCAGTATTTCTTTATTCCTCTGAATTGTAAATTTTGCCGGCTTTATCCTTTTATTTGCATACACACATAGAGACAGAATATATGTAAATATTTTCTGGTAAGAAAATATTTCTGGCTTTATCCCTCTTCCATATGTAAAATAAGAAATATGCTAATTCTTTCATTTATTTTTAATCATGAGATTTTTAAAATATGTTTGATTGATATGTGATCTTAAGAACTCGAGATAATATTCATTAGTCTTTTATTAACAAAATTTTAATTTTATGTAATTTTCCTTACTATTTATTGTAATGCAGAAATGAAAAATGAAATAAAAAACCTTAAAACTATTTTATTTAAATTAATTTTTTATTTTTACATAAAATTCTTGAAAGCCATTTTAGAATTCAAGATAATATGAATGAAATCTTACATTTTATATAATTTTGAATTAATTTAGGCATGCGTATTTATTTTAATAATGAAAAATACTGAAAGAAACCTTCAACTATTTTGTTTACATAAAAATAATTAATTATATTTTTTAGGTAAAATTATTAAAGTACACATGAAAAAGGAATGAAGAAAATATATGGTAGAAATTAGTTTTTGTGAGGTGATTTATCAATAGAGAAAAGTGAAAGAAAAAGTTTGATGAGGGTTGTAACTTGCATGCATGTGTTGTTCAACTTGTTCTTTGTGTCAGAAACTATGATTGGTATAAAAGCTTTATTAGCAAATAATGGTGTTCCATAAATGATTAGGTATAGAGATAAAAGTGTTATTTATAGAGTGGAGAAGTGACTGTTACAGTATTCAGTTAGGAACTGCCGCGTATAGAGCACCTGAAATGTTGTGCGATAACTATCAATATTCATCTCCAATTGATGTGTGGGCTGCTGGCTGTGTATTTGCTGAGATGATAACTGGACTACCTTTATTCCAAAATAGGAAGTTGCGGGATGAGTTGGAGGCAATTTTCAGGTATATATATCCATTTCACTTTTTCCTTCAATTCTTGTTTCTAAAACAAACGATAAACATTTTCTGTGAAGACTGACAGGTACCCCCACAGAAGAAACATGGCCAGGAATCACTGAATTAATGCCTGACATCCATAAGTACCAGGGACATGAGCCAGTGGTACTAAATTCTCTTTTTTCATAGAATCTTTGAAAGTTACAACAACGCACTTATGTGCCTCTCTATTGCTATGCAGGGCATACGGACATTGTTTCCTGAACTGGAACGAAGTGGCCAGGATCTTCTATCAGTAAGTTTTGTTTTGATTGTGTGGTGACAAGTAATTACGAACAAAAAATAAAATTGTGGTGGGTTTTGCAGAGAATGCTTTGCTTGAACCCAAATGAAAGGATTTCTGCGTCAGCTGCTCTAAATCATCCTTACTTTACGGAAGAAGAATGGGTATATTTTCTTTCTGCTTCTTTTTTTTAGCGCTCTGATGGTTTTAAATTCCTATTTGAATTGATTAGGTTGTTTTATTTTTGTTTAGCTTTGGGATGGAAAGCCATGGGAGGAGTCGGCGAGATGCATTCCTTTTCGATGACTAGTTTTGTGATGAACTTACTACTACTCTCCTCCATTTCAATCAAATACGTTCTTATCATTGTATCAATTCTTTTCATCCTGTAAACACCTCTTTCACTTCACAATACCAAAATGAATGAAAAAAGTATTCTCTTAAATATTGTGTTTATTATTTATGTATTAGCGATGCTTATGAAGAACATGTCAATCGTTGCTCTCTCATATTTTAATGACATTTTAGAATCCTTACTTTTTCAAAAATTTACAATCTTTACTTTTTATATTAATTCTTAAATTATTCAAAAATATTAATTTCATAACAATAAATCTTATCATACAATGTTTCGAAATAAACAATCTTAGATAGTTAACATTTAATTGTAATATATATATATATATATATATATATATATATATATATATATATATATATATATATTTTCTTTGAATACCATAGAAGTGTATTCCAAAATTCTTTTGTCATCGTTTAAGTTGGCACCAGATTAACACCTCTAGACAAGATTTTTCTCCAAATTATATTAATTCATAAAAATAATTTAAATTTTTTCACTAGTTAACTTGCGCATGAATTAAAATCACATTTTAAAAAAAAGGAAGCAGAAATAACTATTCCATTGCTAGCATTCAACGAATGTCTAGAGAGATGTCCATGAATCCATTTCCCCATGAAACAAAATTTGGGCTTCGTATACCAAATGTACATTTACACTACATATCAACAGAAGAACATAGAACTCCTGATATTCTTATGCAATCTTGGAAACTCTGGAGTAGAACTTAACCCAGTTTCTGATAAATCATTAACATCCAAAAATCGTCCAATCTGAGCCGCAGCATGGTGAGCATAGCATATGGGTGCCACTGAAGAGTAAAAAATGAGGATAAAATTATTATTAACAAATTATTCAATTTTTCTGATGAAAAAGACTATTATGATGAAATTACCAACTGAGGTTGCAGTCGTGCTTCTTTGGTTCCTGAAATAAGTATACAAAACAACTAAGTAGGATAATTAAGAGGTAAGATACAAAGAAAAGGTAGAGTGTGCATACACATAGGACAGCGAATGGATCAAATTTTGTAACTCATCTGCCGAGAAACCAATCTCATCAAGCAGCACATGATAATGTACAGGCCTAGATGTTCCCTGCTTATATGGTGAGGCAGAAAACAAATAGCAATCAAATATTGTCTAAAACCACGTGCTACTATAATGCTTGTAAAATGGTGGAAGCCTGATAATGTAAACTTACCATCATCCCCGCATGAGCACACATGTAAAAATCATAATTTCTTGGATGCGTGATTGTTGTGTCCACAACAGTCCCTAAAGAGGAAAATTTCTATTACAATGATCCTGTGAGTTACCTGTATGCAAGTAAACAAAACAAGTAGCACACCTGGAGGAACATTTTCCGGACTATTAGACTGAAACAGCCTAGTATGATGATTTTTCTGCGCCACTATCACGGTGAATTTGGGAACATCATCCTCACCCAGACGTTGATAGGCCTGAAATTACAAGACTTTCTCGTAATCCTAGAATTAGGAAAGCATCAACAAAGATGCATCGTTTAATTGGTTTCATGTTTCAAGTAGCTTTTCCTAATTATTTTTTTTTTTCCAGTATTTACTAAAGTTGTGAACAAAAAAGCAAGAGGTGCTCAGAAAATATTAACTTTTCCCCATTTTCTTTAAAGAGAGAAATGTGTAATCTAAGCACGAACTCAGAACAATGTCTACCTAAGATTCTTCCAGAAATCAAACAGATTATCAAACTGAACAAGGAAAGAGTTAAGCTGTAACCTTTATTATCTGGTTAAGCTCCACAGTCAAAACTTGTTGAAATTGTGATTCACTGACTCCATCCCTGCACATGAAAACACAGTTCAGATTTTTAACAAGTGATAAAGGAAATTGAGACCACTCAACAAATATTGGTACAATTTGTACTAATTTTAGATATATAATTTGTTGAATATTAGTTTCCTAAAATTAGACACTAAATAAATTTGTTGTTGATTTCAGTCAGCTGACTGACTAGCCTTGTAAATAATAAAATATCTTAGGTTTAAGATTCAAATTGTTGTTGTACGGTATTTCCTTATTCCTCACATATTTTTTATTTCCGGTTTTAGGGACGATCAATAATTTGACAGAAATTAATAAAATCATTGTACCCCTTTCAACTTGGTATCAGAGTTCCTAATCCTATAGAACTCAGTTTTTCTTTTCTGCTACCAAACAAAAATAGTTGAAGCAATCTTGTCATCAAGGTTGAAATCAGGAAATTGATTACTAACAATAGACATGTCTTGCCGTGTAGCTTCCTCTAGTGACTTATCCTGCTACTGAACTTAAACCTATGACTGACTCGTGCCAACTCTTATGAGTATGCGTCTACCTAAAATTTGTTTAGAATGATATTGAACCATTGAACCCTGCAGCCTCTTTGCAACTCCAGTTCAACATTATTATATCCCAATTCCCTTCCAAAAAGAAACGTGGAAAACTGAATGGATCCTAAAATTACTGCACCTACCAGCTGTAATACTAAATATGGCCCAGAATAACGAGCTAATAGTTTAGGCTAAATCTTGGAAGGAAAACCCAATACCCTGATTGTAAATTGGTTTGTTTCTGTTCGAAAAATAAACCATCCTATCTTGAGAGCAAGAAATTTAATACAAAACAAGGTTTCCTTTATATGAGGGTATCATATCATGGAATACTAAACCAAATTGGACCCGTGTTTAGAGTTTGAAGATGCATAAAGTCCATGCCCCAGAACATGCCGAAGTTGTGGAGAAAGGAAGAATCTTCAAATTCTACATAGTATGAACTTGATAAAAATCACATTGGTACAAGTCCTATGAAAGGAGAAGTTTCCCTCTCTATCTTAAGTATTTTATACTCAATGAAGAGACTCAGAAATCAGTCATCCTACTGAGTCTAGGTTGTCTAGTTTACATTGGGAGATGCGTTAGTTAGGACAACTTACTTGACATTTCTTTCCTGATAGAGTCAATAAAAGTGTGGCCTCCCCATTCGACTTAATTCATGGGTCCTTCTCGTATTGTGTTTTGTTATAGTTTTAAGCACTTTGTAACATTCATTAAATAAGTACACATTCTCTTATTCCCCTTCCCTCTGTCTCAAGCTGACTCTTTGATACACCAAGATGTTCCACAAGTAGGAGCACAGGCAGAGCAACCTCTTTAGACACATCAGCATCAACCGCGAACTACACTAATCATTGATTCAACCAATGAAGATACAGTAGATCTATGCTAGATTCTTCCATGGTTTTAGACAATTTATCACTTCAAACATACCCCTCGACCTTCAATAGTCCATTGCTCCATAAAAAGTATTTGACCTAGTATTAACCCTTCTCGTCATTATGTTACACTAGGTTATCATTGTCATTCTCTATGTACTATACCTACCTTTCTTCTTTGACCATTTCCCAACTCTTTAGATGACACATTATCCCATCCCAAGTGGAGACAAGCAATGGTTGATGAAATGAGTAGTCTTCAAAACAATTTAGGAACTGGTCTCATTTCCTCCAAAGTCCACATGAACAACTTTTGATGTGACCTTGACATAAACAACATACAAGTACCCAAAGAAAATGGACATAAAAATTTAAAACAAAACAATAGCCACAACATCTGATAGCTCCACCTTCTTGATCCACATGTCCTCTTGGTAACACTAACACTAGGCCTAAACTCGTTGTGCAAATAAAACTGAACATGAAATTGAGACAAGATTGAACTACATGGTAAATATGAAACCTATAAAATACTTTTGATCACACAAGCTAACAAGCATACATAAAACCCTAAAAGAACATATAAACATCATCGTCAAGGCATGGTGAATCTTGCAATCTCTACATTGCATTTATACACAAGGAATAACTTTACAGAAAAGATGAAAAAAAAAATCAAATGACATATCTGAACAATCCAATCCCATACAACCAATAATAATGGATACATAACTAAACAGTAGAGTGACAAGATACTAAAATAAGAATAACTATCCAAAAATATCCATCTCATAATCAACTCAACAATGCTGATGGACTCAAATTTTTATGTGCTATAATATGTAACATAAGTATCTTCTAATTTATAATAACATTTGACCTACAATCAAATTATCCAAAAGAACATATATGACTGGATTATCTATCAAATACAATAGCGATAGAATGACACCTGAAGACAATAAATTGAGTTGGCTTGCGGCTGTTACTTGAATCATAGAAATCTAGCAGCAATTCCCTGTAAGAAAATATTTTAATCATTACAAAGAGTTTGAGGTGCGAGCCATGATAAATAGATATACCAATGTGACCACACTACATCTTGTACAAAAAATCACGAAGCATAAACACCATATATAAGTTATAAATTATAATTGGTACATTAGGACAATTTCTTCTTCCACCTCCATAATTTCTTTCCGCACCTCTTATCTTCCAGAAAGCATCATCCCGAAAGTTCTTATTTCTAAATTTTGGTTACACATTCCAGAATCTTTATTTCGAAATAAACTTTTTTTTTTCAAAATGATTCTAGAATGTGCAATTCATATGTTTCTCTAATAAATTCCAAATTGTGTTTTTTGAAAATGTAAGAATTTTAAATTTTCGTTTTTGTTATTCCCTGTAATAGGAGGTGCCAGAAAAAATTATGGAGATGCTAGAAGCACATGTCTATTTAGCATTGGGTACATAGATGACTGCGCTTTTTCTCACACAATTAGCTAAGTTCCCCTAACCTCCCCAAGAATTATTCCACTACGTTAACAAACTTCAACCAGCTCAATAGCATCTCTACCCTCTAAGTCATTTTTCTACATTCTAGAATATATCCTCAAATACATGACTACTGTTGAACAGTCCAATCAGTGTTATTGATATCGGTTAAGGAAAATATCAGAGACCCTAAAAATCGTTTATAAAGTTATGGCGGAAACCATAATGGATTATGGTGGAAATATTGGAATTAAAAAAAATATAATATATGGATATAGATAATTAAAAAAAATGATATTATGTCTAGAAGAATGTGAGAGGTGGTGACCAACAGTGGACGACAATGACCGACAGTGGGAGGCGGCAACTTGGGAAGGGTTAGTGGGGTATTTGGTTAAAAGAAGTTTATATTGGGCTTGGCCCAATTTTTAACAAAAAATTAATTGGGCTTATAACCCACATAATAAACAGAAAAGATAACATATTCAGCCCTACAATTAGGGTTACACTACGCTCAGTTGCATCTTTCTTCTCTGCATGTCGCTACCCCTCCCAAGTAGGGTTTATTCCCAGCATGTCGCTCCCCCTCCTAAGTAGGGATTACCTGCTGTATGACATGAGCATCTTGAACAGAGAAAGAGAAATAAGGGGTCAGTTCAAAGAATGTAACATTGGCAGACATGTAGTATTTTTTGGTTTCAGGAGAGTAACACCGATACCCTTTTTGGAGTCGGGAATAGCCCAAGAAGACACATTTGAGAGCACGAGCAGAAAGCTTATCTAGACCTGGAGACATGTCGTGAACAAAACATACACAACAAAAAACACAAGGAGAAATGTGAAAGAGAGGGGTATCTGGAAACAAGATGGAGAAAGGGACTTTATGATTGAGAGAGGAGGATGGCATCCAGTTAATAAGAAAACATGCCATTAAGATGGCATCTCCCCAATGATGGACAGGAATGTGGGCACCAAGCAAAAGTGTACGAGCAGTTTCAACCAAGTGTCAATTTTTTCTTTCTGTTATACCGTTTTGTTGTGGCGTATGTGGACAAGTGGACTGATGCAAGATACCATGTGAACTTAAAACAGCAGACAAAGCATATGTGAACATGGATAACAATTCAGAACGATATTTCATAAGATAAACCCAAGTACATCTTGAAAATTCATCAATGAAAGTAACAAAATACCTAAAACCAAAAGACGAAACACGACTAGGTCCCCAAATATCGGAATGGATGATAGAAAAACTAGATTTGCATTGTGATTGAGACCTTTTAGGAAAGGCAGATCTAACATGTTTGCCTAGTTGACATAACTCACATTCTAAGGTCTAGAAGAGACCACTAAGTTCAGGACACATTTTTTTAAACTTGGACAGATGAAGGTAACCAAGCCGATCATGTAACACTTTAGGACTAGGGACTGCAACACATGACACTTGAGGACGAGATCCAAAGTGATATAATCCTCCTGCTTCATATCCTTCTCCAATTTGTCTCCCCGAACCACGCTCCTGTATAACAAAAGATTTGTTATCGAAGGTTACTGAACAGTTTAACATTTTGGTTAACTGACTTAAGGAAATTAAATTGAAAGGGCAATTAGGGACAAAAATGACAGATTTTAGATTTAAGGAGGGAGACAGGATGACTCGACTGACTCCCTTTGAGGAAGTTTTAGAGCCATTTGCAAGGGTTATAAAATGAGGTTTGTCTTGAAATGAAATGGTTGAGAACAAGGAGGTGTTACCAGAGATGTAGTCAAAAGCACCGGAATCAATTACCCATGAATTGTGACTTTCCATGGATTGAGAGATGCAAGTTGTTGATGTACTTGGAACTTGAGATGACTGTGTCCAGTTGTTGGACTTGAGGCGTAGGTACTCTTGATACTCGTCCTCAGTGAACTTGGACTCAGTAGTTTCAGTCGGAGAGACATTGGCAGTTTTGGAAGGAAAACCATGTAAGGAGTAACAATTTTCCTGAGTGTGACCCATCCTTTTGCAATACGCGCATTGATGACTCCCGCGGCCTCCACATCCACCTCCTCTAGGTCCACGTCCTCCTCTTCCTCGAGTTGCAGCCATAACAGATGGTTCTACTCGAGCAGGAGATTCTAGAGTTTCATGTGGTGGGACTTTTGGGACACAAATCATGTGTTGGATCAAGGTGTCCATGGAAGGGACCTCATGAGAGGTCAGAAGTTGATCTCTGATGTGATTGAAATCTGGACGAATGGCGCGAAAAATCATCACCATATAGTATTCGTCCAGCTTCTTCTTCATTGCATCAGAAGCATCGACTTCTAGAAACATCCGCAGGTCTTCCACTGCTGATTGTGCTTCATTCATGAAGGAGATCATATCATGGTTGGTCATTTTCAGAGATGCTAACTTGTCCGCCGAATCATATAGGTGTTGGATATTGTTGGCATATATATATTCTGAGTCCTCTTCCGAAACAAGTGACATGTCTTGAAGGCCCTAAGAGACATTAAAAGTCTTGGCTCCACGGATTGCCACAACAGGGCACACAACTAAAATCTACTTGCTTCCACTGTTCGGCTTTTTCTTCAAGCAGATGGCTTTCGTCTTTCTCAAGATGGTCATGATGTCCCTGACCAAGGAACCACATCTCGACGGCAACGGACCAGGAGAGGTAATTTTGTCCGTCTAGCTTCTCGAAAGTAATGGAAGGACTTCCAGAGAATGAAATAGCACTTCCAGCACTTCCAGAGGCCATTTCTGATTAAGGGAACAAAAACAAAGAGCAGAAACACAAAAAAATAATGGAGATTTTTAAACGCCCTAGGGAGATTTCCGCAAGGGTGACTTCTAGACCTCACAAAAATGGAGTTTTGAGGGTCAGAACAAGTACAGGAGGCTTCGGCGAGAGCTACGGAGGTGTGGCACCATGACATTCCGAGCAACAGAAGGCGGCACGTGGACTACACGTGCCTGTTCACAACAGAAAAGACGTAGCACGTGGCGACAGGTGGACGGGTGTCTGGTTCCAGCACCGGTGGGGGGGTTGTCACTTGGAGAGGCGCTCCAAATCCAATAGTTGCCGGCAAAAACTGAGGTGGCCAAAGACGGCAGTCAGCGACGAACAGTGGCAGACGGCAACGGAACAGTGGCAGACGACGACGATTTGGTGAATAGTGGCAGCTGGTAGCTTTGGATAGTTTTTAACAGCAGTGGGCAGCTACAGACAGTAACGAACAGTGGCAGATGGCGGCGGACAGGCATGAACGGCAGCAACAAATGTCAGTGGATAGGACCAGACGGAAACCAGAGCGGGATCGACCCGCTCTGATACCAACTTGAGATTAAAATAGAAAAAGATATTCCTAAGGGCATAATCAGACCCCTTTACTGTTCCTGATATTTATATAGATGATAAAGGAGATACAAGGGAAGTTGAAACATTAAAGGCTAGAACTAGGTGTTAGGTGCAGAAGTTATCCACACTCAACCTCCTAACTTACACATAATGATTGCCTAGATATACTAACTATTTCTACAATTCTCAGCATGTCGCTACCCCTACTTCTTCCCCACCCCACCCCGACTTTTTCGTAATAGCCATTCCACACCTGCCACCCATTATGCAAAACGCGGCCACCATGAGAAACCCACATCACCACTGCCTTCTTATGGCGGCAGGCTAAAAAACCGCGACCAGTTTCCACCATGACGCCGCCATAACTGAGTTTTAATAACACTAAGTCCAATAACTATGATTGTTCCTCCACTGGCCCATTTACAAAATATAAGGCCCATTTGTTGAAGTTTCCTTAGTGGAAAAGCTATAAAGAATAGGAAATTTGATTATAAATCTCATTTGTTTAGCTTTTTCCACTCAAGAATTGTTAGTGTAGTCCACATTACTACAATAGTCTCTAAAGCAGGTGATCCTAATTTTTGTAATTGTATCTAGGTTTGTTACAAGTGTTTCATTAACTTTTATGTCATATCATGTCTATAAACATGTATTTCATTTGATATCTCATTAAAAATCTTTCTTTCTATTTGATGTCTTTGAATATTAAACAGTAATATGATATCAATAGGCTTTAAATCTCCTTTTATGGCTTTTGATACTAAGCAACACAATTCAATTTCAAGAAAACAAAAAATTTATCAAGTGATCCTCTTCATGCAGAACATGTCTCAATCTATCCACCCCTTTTGCAAATGATTCATGACCCGTCATTAATGCCCCACACTTTACGGACTCATGTCACATTACCAATCATCTCTCCTATTCAGTATTGTAAAAATCATAGATAAGACTTTCTTAGCTTGGAAGTAACAAGTAGGAACAGTGCTAAAAGCACACCACCTCCAAAAGTTTGTAGTATGTACTACAATTCCATTGCCATTTCTCTACCCTTTTCAATCATGATTTATGGATTGAGAATCCAAGTTTCATGCCTAGGAAATTGAAGATGAATTGGTACTTCCATGGTTGCAATCGTTTCTCTCTACTTCACTTTTAGCCAGAGGAATTGGTTGCAAGCATTCCTTTCAACTAGTCATAAAGTCAACACACTTCCATTTACAAAATAAACCTAGATTGTGCTAGATGTGAATTGAGTTTCAACATGCAAAGAACTAAGATCAAATAACTAACCAATTTCATTTAAGGATCAAGGATTTTCGATTCTCTTAATTGCATTAGATATCTAGTTTATGAATAAGAGCAACTCGAAGTGATCATTAAAGGAATTCCTCTTGAGGATGAATCTTTGGTTTCTCTCATCAATACCAAGCTTAAATAATTCCCATTTGGTGAGATTGAATCTATTAGTAGCTCAAAAAACTCATTGAGAAATGTAAGTAATTCGTAGAAGGTAGACTTTAAGCCTAACTCAACCTTACAAAACTATCTTGTAAGATGCGATTTGCACTCACTACATATACTATAATATGGTCATATATCTAGCCGATGTAAGATCTCCAACACACTCCTTTATGTTGAGAACTGGATATACACAGTGTGAAACTAGATATTTGTGTGTAGTCTAATAGTGGTTCAATAGCAGGTAAAGTGATAGACCTAACAAACCTTGCTAGGATATACTCTAATACTCTGACTCAACCCACAAAAATGGCTTCTAAAATGAGCTTTGCATCAACTTATGTACCATAATTTGGTCATATCCCTGGTCGATGTGGGACCTCGAAGAGTAATCTAATGAAACTATCTGTCTCAATCTACTCCAACTCATGATGCCCTACTACTAATAAGTGAACTTTAATTCTTCGTAGACATGCCCTCTTATGCAAGCAAAACAACATCCTTATAGTCCTCTAGCCATTACTGATCATAGAACTACTTTCCCCTACTCTCCCATCCATGCTACCCCTAAATCAACTTATTCACCCTATTCCTCTTGGTCTCTCCCTTCCAACACTATTGACCTAGTCTCTTCTTCCTTTTCTACGCCTTCCTCTCCTTCCCCACTGCCTCCTAGGTAAACACGTTCTAAATCTAGTATTGTCTAGTCTCATCTTGATCACATATTAATTCTTACTATCATATAAGCATCCACTGTCAAGCAGGATTTGTCCAGTCCACCTCAAAGGCAAGTTATGCAAGTTGGGTATGATGCCCTATGAACTAACAATACATGGCATCTCACCTCTCTTCCACCTGACAACTACCATTGGATGTAAATGGGTGTTTTAGATCAAAGAAGATTTGGATGATACCATTAACAAGTATAGAAATGCCAAAGGATTTTTGTAAGAAATTTGATTGTGACTAATCAAAGGCTTTCTCCCCAATGGTAAATAATGAAACTGTTACACTGAATCTAACCTTGGGATTTGCCAATTATTGATCTATTCAACATGTTGATGTTTACAATGCATTATTAAATGGATTGCTTCTAGAGGATGTTTACATGGATCATTTATCTAGGTCATAGTCAGAATATTCCTCTTTTGTTTAAAAACATTGGAGTCTCTTTATGGATTGGAAAAGGCTCTCCTTAGGTATGAAAGGCTCAGTAAAACACCTCCTTTTTCTCACAATATAAAAATATTTGTGATCTTCTTGACAAAACTAGAGTGTCAAATACCAAAGATCTACTTCTGATGCTTGTATTTTCTTTGGACCCAATATGTGAGGTCAACTGTGAGGAAGAATATCAAAGTATTGCCATCTTAGCCTCTAAAATTCTCTAGATCCAATCCTTGCTTCGAGAACTAAATGTCAATTGTGCCTACCCAATCATTTACTATGAGAATTTTAGTAAACATGCTGTTTTGTACATTCTTTTTTGTTCGAAAGAAGTTTCTAAATCCTTCCTTACTAGTCACTCATGTGCCTACTTGCGACCAAACTTCTTGATATTCTTACCAAGGCTTGGTTGTTGTATGTAAGAGACAAACTCAAGGTCATTGGCTATTTTCAATGATCCTATGTTTGTGAGGTGGAAGGAATGTTAGTATATGTCATTTAGTGTAGTCCACACCAGTACAATAGCCTCTTAGTAGGTGATCCTAATATCAGTAGCTGTATCTCACTTAGTTACAACTGTTTTGTTAATTGTCACATCAGTGCTAAGTTAACACAGTAGCCTTAGCTTGCAAAGCACTTTGTCATAGTATCTAAATATGTACTAAAATAAAACCTTTCTTTCTCCTTCAAATTTCTTTGAATCATATTGTAATAAGAATCACATGATTTAAAAAAAATAATGTCTATTACAGATTTTAATAATAATTAGAATCTGAAAACAATCAGAAACCTGAGTATAATCAGAAGGAAGCTATTAAAAACAATTTCTCATAAGATTAATTACTTAAAAATTTATGTTTTTCTTATTGTAAAAACAAACACGAGTTATTTTGTTTTTTCTAAGATCTCTAAAAAATAATCATAAATTATTGTTTTACCAATTCTTTTTTAATCTTAAACAAACTGTCCATAATCAGAAGCTATTTAAAACAGCTTCTCATAAAATCAATTGCTTCTTTTCCAAAAGGAATTCTAATTGTAAAAAAAAACGGAACTAACTAACTTCAACTTCTTTCAAAATCTCTAAAAGATAATCACTAAACTAATTTATCACTAATCTTTTTGCCTTAAACTACCCCATGGCCATTTTCTTTTACAAAATTAATACTTAGGATCCTATCAGGTTACTTCAAAATGAGATGGAATTGAGGGTATTTTGTACGTTTTCCTTATAAAATACAAAAACAGTAGCTCAATATACAATTTTACTCTAACCTGATAATACCATCGTCACCCCCATTTTCTAGTGGCTTGTATAGAGCATCAATCATCTCTACCTTAGATGCCTGCATTCTCACAGACGCTCTATACCTTGAAATCAGTGGCCAACATCGAGATCCAACAACCTACAATTCAACAATATGCACCAGAATAATATGCTGCAGAGATAACAAAAATGCAGATAGAAAGGTACAAGAAGCTTTTTGAAACAACGAAGACACGGGAAAACACAAAACCAAACTGGACTTACAGCTGCAACTGATGGAATATCTAATTGACCTCTGTGAGAGACATCCATCCCCAAAATCATTGTTGGGGTATCTTTAATTAAGGGAAGATGGCCAGAATGCTCCATTGCCAACAGAGAATTTATTCCTCCAAGCTGTATTGAAGTCATAAAAAATCAGTTAAACTGTACATGAAGTTACGGAGTTAAAATAAGTTGAGTTATGTTTGTACAGATATGAGTAATAAAGTACTCAGTTACCTTAGAATTGATTTTAAGAAGTATGTTATTAAGGTATTGATCAGTGATCTTGACAGGGGAAATGCACTGTGTAACAACACCGATTTCACTCAGACACTTCTTTTTCCAAGGCCCTAAAGTTGATAAATGATCAAAACATGAATACAAAATATTTTATGTAAAGGAAACTCTAGAAACATTTGCCTAAAGATATACCATATATATCACAATTTTTCCTCTCTGGTAAGACGCAAAGAATCAACTTTGGTTCTCTATTTAGTTTTGATTTCAGCAGGTCAAACATTCTTTCAACCCTTGCAACAGGGTTAGATTTTCTCAACTGTGGTTCCTCCTCTATCAAAGAATATGGCCGTTCAATGTTCTGCACAAATATTTAAGTACATTTGAAATTACTAATCAAACTAAAAACAGGAGAACAGATAAATATAGCATAGATATTAGAATGCCCAGAGACATACAATGCCCTTGCTCATTCCACATCTGATCAGCTCCCTTGATATGTAACTAGTATCACATCTTGCAGAAAAGTTGACAACAGCCCAATAATCAATATGCGATGGTTGTAGAAGTGTCTATGAAAAGGAAATATTGTATCATCTTTTCTGAATTAGTCAGCCATATTTTAGACAACTCTGAAAAACGGATTGTGAAAGAATAACAGGATACCTTCTTATTAAAATTCCACCTTCCATTACATGGGATGCAAACATCATTCTGGCCAACCTTCAACTGTGTCTCAAATAGAATTGTATCAATGTGTGCATTTAGTTCTCAAATAATTGAAGGAAATGACAGAAAATGGAGAAAAAAAATGAAAGAAAATAGAATTTCTTTATTGATTGAGTGTATCTGTACAAAGAATCCCTGAATATTCAAGATACCCAGGTCTGTCCCAAGTTCAATTATATTTCACATAAACGCTAGATACCCCCCCTCAACCCCTCTTATTTATTTAAAGGCAACATGCCTTATTTCTTAAACTAACTTACTACCTCACTAACAGACACCAAATTAACTACAAATGGATCTGTAAGAAAACAACTTTTTTATGCCAATTTCGCTTTCATATCTCTCCTCAACTTTATATATCCTGCACAAAAAATGTGAAATATATATTGAATAACTGTGTACCTTTGGTGCCTCAAGAACACGACCTTCAACAAGAGCCAATTGTTTATCAACAGAAATGCCACATGCAGCAAGAACAGGATCATCATCGTAGCAATATTTTCCTACAGACTATATATTTTAATGAGTTTACATATTAATGATAAAATGGAACAACATATCAATAATTATAAACTTACATTTTTCAGAATTTTGATTCTATCTTGAGGCTTTTGGCGTGATTTCTCAACTAAAGATGCTCTTTGCACTGGAGAGAGTGCCTTTGTATACCGTTGGAGGGACACAAGTGAACATAGCTACTCCACCAAAAGTAAAGAAAAAGAAAAGAAAAAATTAGTCAGATATGATTGGTTCAAAGGGATAAACTGTTGAAGAAAAAACAAAAACAAGGTTTAGCCGCTATAAAAAAATCAACCAACCTCCAAAGGAAGATAGTTGGGCCGATTTGGTTTTCCAACATCAAGACATGGAAAATATATAGATGAAGGCAGATCAATGCCACAATGTTTGACAAAATATTCATATACAGTAATCTCCACAGTCTGTCCTTCATTATTGCCTTTGTCATTTTTAACCTTCATACTAAAACTGCAGAAGATAACAGACTCAAAGCTTTGTTGTGGTCAAGAGAACCCAAGATTTTGTTTCCATTTTTTCTTATTTCATGTAAATATACTAGACACTTGACTTTCAAAAGGCAAGAACTTACAGTTGTTGATTGCATGGTTTCTCACTCAAGCCAGAAATTTTAAATTCCAGGTTTCGATGAGTTGCTTGTACCCTCAAATTTTTAAGCACCTTTTTGGCCTACGTATTATCAAGAATTAAAAAAATATTAGGTAACTACTAATTTTGATTCTTGAACCATATGGACAAGTTTGTCACCTTTTCCCAGTCAATATAACGGGGTTCCCTCACTTGCTGATTTGATAACAGAAAATCAATTACAGGACCAGGTTTTATGATCATAGTTGTTGACACGTCTAGAAAAAATAAAGTGTTAAGATCAAAAAAAATACATTTTTATAACAATAAGATTCCAAGAAATGTATGAAAACAGTTCTACCCATATTTAGAGTCAATCCTCGCTGTGTGGAACGAAAACTCGAATGAAAACCCAAGACTGCTGTTACACCAGCCCCAACATCAGTGAAATTTCTTGGGTCATCATGAAAAAAGGACTGCCTTACCAAAAGACACCCACTTCACATTCAAAAGAAAATGGTTCAAATAAGTTAGACCAAAGAGGTTATGATTAAAATTTAAATTCCTGTAAAAAAGACATGAAGATATTTCTTTGAATTATATCTTTAGAAGATGTATAGGTACCGGTCAGCTGCACGCTGCCTCAGTACAGTATCAAGCACCCTCAACGCATCTTCAGAATTGGCATCTGAGTCAACCCCTTTGAGAGCAACAGCAATGGACTGCATGGGTATTTTTGCAGAAAAACTTATCTCCACCATGAATGCCTTTAGCTGAGAAGAATGTTTTGACCTTTTACTTTCCTCGCAAAGGCTTCCATCAGCACCAGCACTACGGCTAGAGTTAGAACAGTATAAGCTTAAAGGAAATTAGAAAAACACAGCACAAATAAATAAAATCGTTATACAAAAGGCATACCGTTTTCTAAATGATTCCTCCAAAAGCACTTTGAACTCATACTTATTTAGCGGCAGAGGACCTGCTGTGTACAAAGTTTTTCCCCCATCATAGGCAAACCTTTTGCCACCAAGTTCAGAAGAGTATATTTGGTAAAGCCTGTTAACCACTTTTCTCCCAATGACCTTGCTTTCAACTGCTCGCTTATCTTCTAAAGTAATAGCAACCTAAAAATGCTTCAATAAGCTAAAGTCTAAGATAAGATACAACAAAATAGCTGAGGCAGAAATACAGAACATACACTATACTGGAAAAACAGTGTGTCCGGAGCATTAACAGAAACTTTAAAGAGATTCACAAGTAAAGATATCTGTTCTCCTACGGTCCCAACTCCATTCCTACTCATAATAGAGTACTCTGTAGGAGTAAATTGTTCTGTTTCCATATTATGTGGCACATCAGGAGATGGTTGAGGTGATGCTGGAGGTTCAGCAGCCTCTTCAGTTCCAGGAACAACCTCTGTCATTCTTTCTTTGGCTAAAATGACACTGAAGAAAACGAATAGACCATGTTAAAATTTGAAGTACCAATATACTCTGTTACAATTTAAGGATTTCCAGAGATTACAATGAGGTGCTCCAGCTGTACAATTATCAGAAATATGCTTTCAACTTTTCTGACTAATAGTAAGTCAATTGCTATCTGAGACAAACACCACATGATAGTTCTCTAAGGCAACCCATTCTTGAAAACTAATCCAAACACGTCTTTATTTGGTCTCTGACTGGTAGCATAAACAGAACTATTTCACTAGAATATGGGTAAGTAATCAAAGAGAAGAACATATTGCTCAAATTTAGTATTGATTGATGGACATCCTGTGCTTTTTACAATCATCCTTACGGTAATTTTACTACCAAATTTCCTAATAAATTTCCATTAAAAAATCCAAATTAGGGCATCATAATCCATATCAATATGAACCAATTCTGTAAACGAGAAACAAACCATTTACAGTGAATAACCCATTACTGAACTTGGAGAAAAAAACTATTAAGAATATGTTCCAAAACGCACTATAGAAGAACAATAACATCTTGTATGTTACCAGCATTTTGCAAAATTAAGTTGTGATACACACAAACAAAGATAATGCATGCATTACAAACCTACAAGTTCAATCAAGTTGGTGCGATCAACCAAATACAGAGGAGACAAACCGTTCACAGTTGTAGGGTAGGGTTTTGGGAGAAGGGGAGTATTTGAAAATTGCACCAATGAGTGTTCCTTGAGTTTAAAGAGCTCGAAGTGAGAGAGGAGGGAAACCACAGAGACACTTTCTACTCCTCCATTCTTGACAGAACATACCATTAACTATTGATAAATTAATTAATTTCCGAAAAACCCTTGTTTTATTTTTTAAGTTTTTAATTTTCAGAAGAATTTAACACTAAAAATGTAATCAGAGCATAAATCTATTTATTTTTACAATAGTTTTGTATTAGGTTTGATAGTGTTTCTTTAAAATATATATATATTTAATTTTTTCTCATTATTTTAAACGTTTTTTTATTTAATCTCACTTTTTTAAAATAAACTAATGTATTTACTTTGTCAAATATCAAATTAATAATAAGAGCATTACAATAATAAGATATGACATATGACTAACTAATAACCCATCATCAATGTAAAAAATATAACCAAATTATAAATTTGTGGAATAACATTAAAGAAAAAAACTAATAAACCTTATATTACAATTCACTATTTTTTATAAAATACACTTTAGAAATTACTAGCAAAACAAATGTGGGCTTATTTACGTTTTTATAGTGTAATTAGGCAACTTTTTTGCTTCTCATTCCTGTATTTTAAACAAAAATGGAGATTCTATTTCTTTTCAAGATTTTAAAGGTTGAAATGCAATTTTGATTTTTTATACTACTTTCTAGATTCATTCTAGCTTCTTATTTTTATAAAAGTTTAATTTTGTTTTTAATGTTTTAAATATTAATTATTTATACTTTTACCTACATTAGTTAGGATTAATTTTGTTCATTTGCTTTTAATAATGATTTAAAATACCGCAAAACAATACTTATTGGTCTGAACGCGTTCCACTGTAATTAACACGTAGAAATGACATAATGTATCCAGAAGTATGGGTAAATATTCTTTTATTTTAAAATAGGTAAGAAGAAGCTATTTTTTTTTTACCGATAAAATTTAATGGAAGTAAAAAAAAATATTCATGTATGATTAATAATTGAAAATAAAAATATAGATTATTTTATTTTTGTATGCTTATGTACAATAATAGTTTATGTAAGTTTATAATAATTAATTTTTTACAATTTTATTTTGAAATTTTAGTTATGCGTCACTTAATTTTGCCAATTTTTATTTTTATAAATCATACAATTGGACGTATTTATGTTATTTCTCGCTTAAATTTAGATTTTTCGTTGAAAGATAAGATTAACTCTTTTCTTTTGGGTTAAATATGATTTTGTCCTTTAATTTTTATTAAAAATTGGAATTAGACCCTTTTAGAAACTTTGAACCAATTTAATCTTCTCATTTTTATAAATGTGTGGATTTAATCATTTAAACCATTTTTTTTTAATTTACTTGACATTTCAAACACATTTCATTATAGTATTTTAGTTTGTTTATCCCGTTTGATACATGTTCACTTCAATGTTAATGGAGAAACGTGTTTAAAACGTCAAATAAACTTTAAAAAATATGGTTTAAAAGACTAAATTCACGCATTTCTAAATATGAGGGACTAAATTGATTCAAAGTTTCCAAAATATACTAATTTTAATTTTTACTAAAACTTGAAGGATCAAGAATATATTTAACAATTTTTTTTATCATAACATGGCAGTCATAGCTAAGGAGGAGTAATTATAACTTACATTGAGCAAAGAGAATTTTGTTTTTATGAATAAAATTCATAACAGTTGGTGATTCAAGAAATCATCATGAGTTGTATGGTGCAAGGTTTCGACATTTGGACAACCAGATTGAAGGGATTCAGAATGAGCTTAATGAACTTCAGTTTGATAATTAGGCATATTTTCTTGCATTCATTAGTATTATCTTTCACTTTGTTGTTTGTTTGTTTATTAAACTTGTTTGGTTGTTTGTTGCTTTCGTTGTTTCATGTGATTGTTATGCTGAACTTGTTCATTTCATGTATAAGCCCAATTTGATGAAGTCAAAAGGGAAGAAAAAAAAATACTATATTTGTGTTTGCATATTGGTATATATTGCTTTTGGTTAGGGTCATTTGTTTGTGTAGGGATTTGACTCCAATCAACACACAATCACACGATTATTATATCACACAATTCTCTTCCTTGCATTGGATGGTTGCTTCATCAAATCGGGGGAGTTTGTTGAAGTTATGGTGTATTTGATAAATCTAATGATTTTATTGAAGAAATTGAAGATTGAATATGATTATGAAGGCTTATATGTGTTTTTAGAATGGTTTTTTTATGGTGAATAGAATTAATTCAGTTTTTTTTTGTAAGACTCTAAACAATTTTAATTTCGTAGAATAATGAAAATGATTAGATAAGTTTGAATTATAATTTTAAAATAAGTAAAATGACCAAATGGTAGGTATTATTGTGTGTTTGGTTAAAGACAATAGAATAATATATTGTCTATAAGAATTTAGAAACATTTTAGGTAATATAGTTAGTGTTTTACAAATTAGTGGGCGACTTGTATTTTTTTATTTCAAACGTAATTTGGGTTTTTGTATAAATAATATAAAAGCTAAAGTTTGGTGTAATTGGGCAATTGCGGTTTTCATTTTCTAGAAAAATTGTGGATTTGCATTTAAGGTGTGCAGTTTTTTTTTTTTTTACTTTATTAAGCTTATTACAACTGAGTATGCCACTTGCTAGGTTTTATTTGGGTAATGCAATCTTGCTAGGTTTTATTTGAGTAATGCGAATGTATTTTTATTAGCATTTTGGTCTGGTGATTGATTTTGCTTTATAATGATAGAAAAATCTATATTTATAAATATATAAAATAAATTAAATAAATGATAGGACAATTAGTGAATTTCACTCGTAAGTCTACATGGAAAGTAGTAGAGAGTGAATTTCGTCCATAAGACTTTGAGAATAATGAGGATTTTTAGCTTTAGTGGTGAGTGAATTACTAGTAAGTTACATGTGTGAATTGGAGTTGTAAACATGATACTTGTTTCGTTTTTGGAGAGTCAAAGATTGGACACTCTATGAGAGAGTGTAATAATTGTGAAAGTAGTTTATTAGATGACTTTGTGTGACTTGATATGTTGCATTAAGATCACTTGTGTTTTGAATTGTTGTGCGGGACAACATGTGATATGAATGGTAGGATAAGACCACATGTGTGGTTGGAATGTTGGGTGAGGCAATTGATGTGAGTTTCTTATTATTTTGTGGTGAATTGTGATTGTAAGGCTTGATGTTTTATAAAATTCAAAAGTTACATTCTTGCATTCAAATCAAAGGTAATTGAATTAGGAATCCATTGCAAAAAGAATCCATTCGATGGGATCTTTATGGAGAAAGTTATAGACTAGAGAAGCATTAGAGGTCAAAGATGTCAACATTTATTTCTTTTCATGCAACCTACTCTTACTGGGATCTTGAGGTGACCCTTCGAACATGTGGCAAGATCTGAGTGGATTGGAGAATCCTAATATATGCTCCTAAGAGTTGAAACAAAGGGAAGATCCACCTGCAAAAGACTCTCTGATACTTAAGTCAGTAAGAGAGTAAGGATCTTTTTATAATTTGTATAAGAATGAATGAATATATATGAGAGTGATGTATTTATAGGACCTTTTGAACCTTAGATCCATGTAATTAAACAGGTAATGTAATCTAAATCAATATCAATAAAATAACGACTTACCTCAAATAAGAAATAATAATAATAATGTGACACCTTAACAGATATATCAAATATCTTGTAAATATTTAGTATCAAGAAATATCAAGATGTAATCAAACTACCGAGATTTGTCATAATTACTGTTAATATGTGAATGTATGTCCATATCGATGTATCTTAAAATATTTTGTAGTCTTTTTGGTGATGATGCTAATGGGACTTTATTGGATTGCATTACTTAGCATCATCTATTGGGTTGGGTAGGTACATAAGCCTCCATAGTCTTAAGAGTTTGAATGGTGTGTAAGGTGTGCTTGTTGTGGCACTAATTGGCCTCTTGGCTTAGTTGTAGTCGGCTTTTACGATTTTGTAGAGGGATAGGTCATTTAGCCAGACTATATGTGGTCGTCTTTGACCTTGTAGGTGGATTGGCTGCTTTGGGCCATTGATTTGGACAAAGTCTGATGTTGCTTTATATTGTGGATCCGAGCAGGTTTTAGTGTGTGTTGCCAACTTAGGCGGGCTTTAGTACGTGTTGTGAAGATAGGCTTAATTTATGTTACCGTCTAGGGAACTTGGGTGTCACGTTTGAGGGTTTTTCTTAGGTTACTATTTAAGTAATTCGGTGCCTCATTTGAGGGCTTTCATTTATGTTATCGTTTAGATAACTCAGTACCTCCTCTAAGGGCTTTACTTATGTTACTGTCTAAGTAACTTGGTGCCTTGTCTAGAGAGCTTTAAATTAACTTGGTGCCTTGCTTGGAAGGTTTTTCATTAATGTTACGTGTCTAAGTAACTAGGTGTCATGTGGAGAACTTTAATGTTACAACTCTTGGTAACTTAATGACTCATTGGGAGAGCTTTGATGTTAATACTCTTAGTAATTTGGTGCCTCGCTAGGAGGACTTTATTGTTATTTCTCTAAGTAACTCAATGCCTCGCTAGGAGGGCTTTTTTTTTTACTTTATTAAGCCTATTACAACTAAGTGTGTCACTTGCTAGGTTTTATTTGGGTAATGCGAATGTATTTTTATTAGCATTTTGGTATCTGCTGATTGATTTTGCTTTATAATGACAGAAAAATCTATATTTATAAATATATAAAATATATAAAATAAATTAAATAAATAATAGTACAATTAGTGAATTTCACTCGTAAGTCTATATGGGAGAGCAGTAGAGAGTGGATTTCATCCATAAGACTTTGAGAATAATGAGGATTTTTAGCTTTAGTGGTGAGTGAATTACTAGTAAGTTACATGTGTGAATTGGAGTTGTAAACATGATACTTGTTTTGTTCATGGAGAGTCAAAGACTGGACACTCTATGAGAGAGTGTAATAATTGTGAAAGTAGTTTATTATATGACTTTGTGTGACCCGATATCTTGCATTAAGATCACTTGTGTTTTGAATTGTTGTGTGGATAAGATCACATGTGTGGTTGGAATGTTGGGTGAGGTTTTAGTGTATGTTTCCAACTTAGGCAGACTTTAGTACGTGTTATGAAGTGAGGCTTAATTTATGTTACCATCTAGGTAACATGGGTGTTGCGTTTGAGGGTTTTGTTTAGGTTACTATCTAAGTAATTTGGTGCCTCATTTGAGGGCTTTCATTTATGTTATCGTTTAGATAACTCAGTGCCTCTTCTAAGGGCTTTGCTTATGTTACTGTCTAAGTAACTCGGTGCCTTGTCTAGAGGGCTTTAAATTAACTTGGTGCCTTGCTTGGAAGGTTTTTCATTAATGTTACGTGTCTAAGTAACTAGGTGTCATGTGGAGAACTTTAATGTTACTACTCTTGGTAACTTAGTGCCTCATTGGGAGGGCTTTGATGTTACCACTCTTAGTAATTTGGTGCCTTGCTAGGAGGGCTTTATTGTTATTTCTCCAAGTAACTCAATGCCTCGCTAAAAGGACTTTGATGTTACTACTCTTAGTAATTTGATGTCTCGCTATGAGGGTTTTATTGTTATTGCTCTTAATAACTCAGTGTCTTGCTAGGAGGGCTTTATTGTTACTACTCTCAATAACTTGGTGTCTCACTATGAGGGATATATTGTTACTACTCTCAGTAATTTGGTGCCTCTTTGGGATAGGGCTTTATTGTTACTGCTCTTAGTAACTCGGTGTCTCGCAAGGAGAGATTTAGTGTTACTCCTCTCAGTAACTCAATGCCTCGATAGGAGGACTTTATTGTTATTGCTCTTGGTAACTCGGTGCCTCGCTTGGAGGACTTTATTGTTAGTGCTTAACTCGGTGCCTAGCTATATCAACCTATATTTCAACATTAGATAAGACATTCATTTCATAATCCAATAATATTATTCTCACATTGATGAACTTTTATGCTTCAACCACTTATTTTCTCCTTGGGATGAGAAATAAGATAAATGGTATTAAAAGGTGAAAATTGTTGGAAGTCCCACATCAACTAGAGATAAGACCAATTTAGAGTATATAAATGTGTGCAAACCTCACCTTACAAGCTGATTTTACAAGGTTAAGTTAGGTTTAAAGTCCACTTCTTAACATGATATCATAGCCATGAGTTATAGTATGTCCTAGCGAAATTTGATGTTTGTTGGGTTTATTGTTCCACCTGCTATCAGACCACCCATTAATGTCTAGTCTAACGCACAAGAAGTATATACCTCCACATGAGGGGTGTGTATTAGAAGTTCCACATCGACTAGAGTCAGTTTAAAGTATATAAGTGGATGCAAACCTCACCTTATAACTTCTTAATATGATATTAGAGTCATGGGTTAGAGCCTACCCTAGCAAGATTTCTATTTGTTGGACATATCATTCTACCCATTATCAGACTACCCATTAATGTCTAGTCTCACGCATAAGATGTATATACCTCGACGTGGGGGAAATGTGTTAGAAGTCCCACATTACTAGAGATAGGTACAAACTTCACTTAAGAGCCTAATTTTCTGGGATTGAATTAGACTTTTATTTCTTAGCAAAAATAGTGAAAATTTATGATCATCTTTATATTTTAATTTATCTTAAAATAAAATTGTTATGTGATCATTATGTACAAAGATGAGTAATCTATATCTAAATCTATATCATATATTAATTGATAAAAAATCATTAACAATTTAATATTAATTGTTAAATTACTAATTATTACTAATTATTATTTAATAATTTCATATACAATTATATTGTCTTAAAAAATTGTAAACTCAAACTCAAATATAATAAATAAATAAATAAAATTTAGATTTATTAAGAGAATCTCATGCTTTGTACTTTGATTTAGTTTATTAAGAGGCATGTTGCATCCATGGATTGAAACTAAGTTACACCTAATTTTGTGGGTTATATTATCTAGAATGCTTTATGGGTTTTATGGTTAATATTGTGGTGGAAATATATGATTAGATTATTCATTCTCTCTAACGTCTTCTTTGCAGTGATTTATTAAATATTTTTTTTAAGAAAATGGAACATTATTTTTCATAAATATTCAATAAAATTAATTGTGAAAATTATATATTTGAACATAAACAATATATTATCTATATTACGTATTATACATATACATATATATATATATATATATATCTATATATATATATATATATATATATTATTATAATATATATATAAATTATTTTTTTTATATATAATATATTATATATATTATATAATATATATATATATATATATATATATATATATATATATATATATATATATATATATATATTATCATAATAGTTATACAAATTAATTTTTTTATAAATAATATATTACTCATATTAATTTTTTATTTATTAAATTATTTTAATTCACATTCTAACCATCATATATTTTAGCATTTATTTAAACAATAATGTTTGATTTATTATATATTTTATTTATAATAACTGAGATATATGTATTATTAAGAATAAATATAATTCAAAAAATTAACAGTAAAATTAGTAAAATAATTATTTATTAAAATTAGTTTATTTAAAAAATTAACAGTAAAATTAGTGAGATAATTATTTTAATTTAAAAAAAGTATTTGTTAAAAAGTAAAATTGAATAAGTAATGTATATATTAAAAGAATATATTATTTGTATACGATGCATTATCGGAATATAGAAATATATATATATATATATATATATATATATAGAAATATATATATATATATATATATATATATATATATATATATATATAAAAATATATATATATATATATATATATATATATATATATATATATATAATTCAAAATAATGTATACTGTTTTTCATAATAATAATAAAATTTTAATAAATAAAATTATATGTATTTCTAATAATAATAATAATAAAATTTTACTAATAATATTAAATATAATTTTTCTTAAAATGAAAAAATATTTTTATTTATTTTCTGAATAATTTTTTAATTAATAATAATTTAAATTTAAATTTTAAAAATAAATAAAATTTTAAAAAATAACAATAAAATTAATATGATGATTATTTTATTTAAAAAAATATTATTTGTTAAAAAGTAAAATTAAAAAATAATATATATATATATATATATATATATTAATAAAATTATAAATTCATACTCAACTGTTTAAAAAAATGAAAATGAAATAAATTAAATTTAGATTTATTAAAAAATTCCGTGAGTTACAGGGTATATACACAGTGGTACCTCATTCAGAATCATTTTAACTATGATATAAAATTGATGAAAGAAAAAAATAATACGATTGAAAAGTATATATTTTACATTATGAATGATAAATGAAACATAGTTTTCAAAAATATTAACCAATTAGGAATTAAGTTGTAGATATTTTGTTTACAACAACTTAGATGCATTTCTTAAAATAGTTATTACAAGAAATACAATAATACCATTTGTTGTGTTAATAATTTAAAAGTAACTGTGTACTTTTAATTATTGGATTATATCAAAATCTCCGACCATGTTAATTATTATATTTTATTAGAAATAATTTATATCAATACCATCATTATCTTTTTGTTGTGACCAATCTCTCCCTCACTTTATCTCTTTCTTTATTTATATTCTTATCTCTTTCTTTTTCCATGAAACAAACACCATTTTCTTGAATATTATTGGTGATTTGGGTTATGGTAATGAACAGTGTTGAGAATATTATTTAATATCTTTTTTATTTAAATTAGTTTTTAAAAAATATTTTAGTTTTAGATATATATTTCAATTTTAGAAAATTAGTTATTATTTTAGATTAGAAGTGAGATATTTTAAATATTTTATACTTGATATTTTGTTATATTTTGTTTTATATATATAGAGTATATCAATAAAATACAAAAACATGTTCCTCCGTATAATATATACATATATCTCTCATATATTTCATATCTCTCGTATTTTTAATAGTCCTAAAAATCCCAACAAATAGTACATTCTCATTTTTCTTATAAAGATGCCTGATTGATTTCTAACCTTTCTTTCAGAAGTGGAACTGGTTTTGATTTTCCAAGGTTAAGAAAACAAGCACCAATAATATCCATGAGAAAGAGACACTTAAAAAAAGTTTTTTTTTTTTTTCAATTTTGAAGAGATCAAACTAAGAAAGAAATTTACATAAAACAAAATCATATACATTCATTTTATGAAAACTAACCTATTTAAGTCTAAAAACTAACCTATTTAAGTCTAAAAGATATATTGAATATCTACTACAGTGTTCATAAAAAGTTGTATGTTCAAATTATGAATAGTTGACCATGATTTTAAAATAAAATAAAATAAATATAATTAGTACAAATAATAAATCATTCGATTAATGAATTGTAAAAACGACTTTAGTATTCCTATAATAAATCGTATGAAATAATATTTAGATGAAAAATAATGGAAATATATTCTTATGTACACACTAAGATTAAAAGCACCCAATTTTGAGATTATTTATTTTCATTTGAATAGTCTGCAAGAAACGGTCTTATAGTCAAAATTAAAAAGGTCTGAAATCATTGTAGGTTTTTTTATTTGAATTAATCAATTCTTGAGAATAAAATCAGAAAATAAAATTTTAATTAAACTAAACTATTATCTTTTGAGTAATAATATTTAAAATTTTACTGAATACAATTATAACATTTAATATTATTTTTTAGAGTTAAAAATATTTTTAGTCTCTTAAATAAAATTGGATTTCATTTTCATTTCAAATTTTTAATTATTTTTATATCTAAACTTTATTAATGAATATATGTAGTCCTTATGATCGAATAGTAAAATAGTGTTAAAGATTGACCGATGTGACACATGGTGTTGTCATGTATGTGTGTCTATGTGTTGAGGTGCATATCAACACGTGACACACATGTGATAACACCGTTAATTATATCTATCGGTAAATTTCGACTAATAATTTTGAAAGAACCAAAAATAAGCCGCTAAAAATTTACATATTTTATTATTGTAACCAATACAATAAAAATGAGTACATAATAGATAACATATCAACAATAAGTTTCATCACTAGTTGAAGAATAATCTAGTCATAGCCAAGAAAGAAGCGTTTTAAACCCATTAGATTGAAATTTCCTTGTATGTTTCTCCTAATAAAAAATGATAGTTTTGAATTTGCATTTAAAAGGGATCACATTTGAAATAAGCTCTTCTAACTTCATCTCTTCGACTCATTAGATATTTTCGTATTTGAGTACGTTTTCTCGGATCTCGTTCTAAATAATAATTAATATAAAAATGTTCACCTATAATTTTTTGAATCTTAAGAAATGACTCCTCTAATTAATGGCATGCATCACAAAGTATGGAAGAAGTTGATTTTGTCTTATTTTTATATTCACAGTAGTTTCCCTTCTATCACTTTTAGAAACTGAATATATTCTTTTATTCTTCATGAATATACTTTTTAAAAAAATAAGACTAAAAAATAATTTACCATAATCTAATAAAAAAAATAAGAGATACAATAACTAAAAGAAAAATTTATGATAACTAAGTCACAATAAAAAATTAGATACGAAAAAACACATAGTACATAATGTTTCCTTCTATATTCATAAAAAATTAATATACAAAAATCTCATGAGATAAAAAATAATACTAACTATTAAACTAATATTTTAATATCAAATGAGACAAAATAATATTATTTTCTTTCTTCGACAATGGAAGAGAACAATTGTTTTGTTAAAAAAAAAATATGACAGTGAGATATGAGTACAATATTTAAGAAATTCAAAAGAATTTGAAAAAAAAAATATTTTAATATTTTTTTTATTCTTTATTATATTTAATTTTATGTTTTTTATTAATATTAAATTGTGTACTTTACAAAAGAAATAAAAATATATTTAATTTAATTTTCATATATTATATACAGTTTAATCAATTACTATATTAGTTTATTTTTAAAATTTGATGATAATCATTATCAAAATTTTGAATAAGAAGAAAATTTAATTTTGCGTACTTAAAAATATATTTAATTTAATCCTAATCCTAGATGTATCGGATTAAAAAACACCCGTTGTTGCATTGAAATGATAATATCAATAACTTTCTTTCTTTCTTTGTCAGTCAAATTATAATTATTATCAATTTAGTTAATTTCTTTATTTATGAATGAATGAAGTAACTGTATACGTGTAGAATGAGTATAATTTTATGATGGAAAATGATATTTTAATCTATTTTTTATAACTCACTTTTAATCTATTATTTCATATATTATTAGATTATTTATTTTGATTCTTTTTAATAATGTGATGTGATAATTTAATAATGATTAAAATAATGAATTAAAAGTCAATAAAAAAATAGGTTAAAATATTATTGTTCGCATAATACGAAAGGACCACTAAAGAGTAACAAAGGCCAGGTCCGGGTGACAAGATAGGACAACACCCTAACTACGCGTAAAAGAACCTCTTCTTGGTGATTGATTGGACAACGATAATAATGTAAATGCTTTAAATTTAATTATATTATATTTTATTGAAAAATATGTATGACTAACTATTTTCTTTGTTTCTCTATCTACGTTAAGGACCAACTATTTACTACTCATTTATG
>Ga0209589_1002430_pt1 | contig 32304 bp, 15 predicted proteins | sample CowpeawhiteBW_FD_187525 | JGI IMG/M metagenome (GOLD analysis project Ga0209589, IMG submission 187525) | Root nodule microbial communities of legume samples collected from California USA - Cow pea white BW (SPAdes) (version 2) | ecosystem: Host-associated > Plants > Roots > Nodule | place: USA...
TATATGAAGAAATAGAATACAATTTTGTGTATTAATAATGAGTGGTTTGCTATGCTTTTTAATTAAGTTGTTTATATTTTAATTAAGCTTTTTATATATATTTTATACAAATTATATATTTTATACAAATTATACTACAATCAGTGCATGTCGGAGACTTATACAAGGTAAAAGGTGGTAAACTTCTTTTAAAGTGATAGAGTTATTATTGCTTTCAATTTGAGAATAAAGCATATTAAGTTTTAGGAGGAGTTTGAAAGAGCAATAGCTCTACTTGAAATGTACATTTAAACTTTTTATGAAATCATGGAACATAATAGCATGTTTAAACATTTAATTAATAATAAGTTACTTTTATTATTTAAATTATGATAAATTGAACTCAAATGGAGAATAAAAAAAAATAGTTATTTAAATCAATAAGTGTTTCATTTTTATTATATGCATGTATTTGAATTTGAATTCAACCTTTGTAGAGGGATCCATTACTTCACTGGGTGGAGACAAAATTTGGCTTTAAACGGTTGTTTACTCCAAGCATTTTTCGGTGGAAAGAAAGAAGATAAGATAGTATTATTACATCCTTGTAACATATCCAATTAAGAATTTTTATTATTGTCCTTATAATTTTTAAATATTCTTATATCTCCTTGTAACATATTCCTTAATAAATTTCAATTAAGTATTTTTATCATTATTGTCACAATTTTTGTATTTCTTTACTTGGAATTATGGATGTATAATTATAATGTTAATAAAAAATTTAGAAAATAATGGCCCAATAGGGTTCAAAGCAATGACCTCTGAAGGTATGTATGAATGCTCTACCACTAAGCTAAAAAAGATGATTTGATAATTAATACACTGGTTTATATATATCGTCCAAACATCTGTATTGATTTTTTTTAATATTTAAGTTATCTACGAAAAAATTTGTATGTAAGTTATCTACGAAAAATTTTGTAGATAATTTATTTACGAAAATCTTTGTAGATACTTTATCTACGAAAATTTTCGTGGGTAACTTATCTATGAATGTTTTTGTAAGTAACTTGAATTTTTCCTCACGACTATTTTCGTAGATATTTTTTGTAGATAAAATTATCTACGAATGCATATTTTGTAGATAAGGTTACCTACCAGCTGAATATCTACGAAATCTGCTTCGTAGGTAATTCGTAGATAACATCAAATTACCTATGAAAATTGTATGTTATCTACGAATTATAGGCATAGATAATAACCATATTTCTTGTAGTGATATTACTATGCATCCTTTGCAAATTCAACTCGTTTCCAAGTTGAATCTAGTGTTGTTGTAGATCAACATCACTCAAACACTCCAAATTGAATCATGAACTCACTTCATTCGTGAATGATGGAAATCATGGTCATTAATCGGTAGAAACAAAAGGAAAACAACAAATTCATAGCACAAAAGATGTTTACAACAACTGGAATTAATAGAACGAAGGTATGGGTTACAACACAACTCCAAATAGCAAAGAATTGTGGCAGAAAAGTGCAAAAAAATGATGCAAAGAAGTGTTCCAAAACAACAATGTGTGGTGTGGTGGAGAAGAAGAAATGGTATCGGGATGGAGGAGAGGAATGGTGGTGAATGGTGTTCGTGATGTGTTCTGGTGTGTGTTTCAAATGTGAATTGGCTCCCAAGTTAACAAAATCAACACTTGTTACTGGTTGTATAGGTTTCATTCCCTACCAACTACCATAAAATGTGCCTATCTACTTTTGCAATTTCTCCTTGGAACTTCAGTGGAGGTTTCCCAACAGTTGTGCTAGCCTACTACAGGTCACTTGTTCATGTTTAGTGGTGCTTCCACGTCCTTGACCTACTACAGTAAGTGAGTGAGTCCAACTGGCTCATAACAGCTCCAAACTCCTCATTCAAAGGTTTGTCTTCAACTTAATCTTGCATGACATTAGCTCCACATCACCTCTCATCAAAGTAGCATCTTCTCACACTCAATTCCAATCCAACATCTCCAATCTAATCCTCTGGCTATACTTTCACTAAAAGAACAAGTTAGCATTACAAAACCAAATTATGTTATGCCTACAATGCGCCTAAAAGAGTTAAACATGCAAAGATGAGATTTAAGAGTGTTATGCATAATTGGACCATGTTTCAGCCATCTCAAAGTCACAACAAGTGTATCTCAATGCCCTAAAGCTTTCCCCAAGCTTGCCCACTCATTTGGAATTGAAAAGCAAAACGTCAACTATGGGTCAAACTTTGGTCAACATTTGCACCAAAAAGCCAACTCTGTCAAATATGAGCAAATTGATTAGATTAGCTTTCTCTTTATGATTTCTATAAACTCTAAGATGGGATTCTAGGTCTTCCTTATGCATTTCACTAAAAAAATCTAAGAAGACAATGTTAGTCATGCCAAACCATTTCTAAAGACTCCTAAATCTAGACCAAATTCTACTTCTAAGCCTATCTATCAAACTAAGACTTACACTATCATGCCACTATGGATTTATGAACCTAAAATGCATGCTAAACTGAACCAAACTAATAACACTTATAAGGATTACACCAAAAATGCATTAAAAGTACCTAATTAAGCTACTTTTGCAAAACTAGACTAGAAACCTAACTAATTGTTTTGTTCAGCCATAAGAAGACATGAAATAAATTCAGAATATCTGTGAAATTCTTTTCCACGATATCATTGTTGTAGGAGCAAATCATTTGTTCAGATGCTTTATTTATTTCTTTACTGACATTACCAAGACCCATTGTATCTAAATGTATTTCAACATTCAATATTCAATATAAGTAATTTTTCCTCGTAATAATCACCATCATAATAAAAATAATAATAATAAGACAAAGATGAAAATTAATAAAGTCAAACAATTCTTATAAAAAAAATAAGAATATAAGATAAAATTGTAAATGAAGAAAGGATTAGAAAGAGCTTGATTAAGACACACATAACACAATCCTTAGAGAGAAAACGCTTTCACTAATGCTCAATTGGTTGAAGCATCATGCTGATAACATGTTATAAGATAAAGTTAATGGCTAGGCCCAAGTCATCATCTTGTGCGTCCATAAGAGGAGCCTAGGGTTGCATTTGTTGCCTTATTCGCTCTTGCAAGTGTTTTCGTCCTTCGGCTTTATTTGCTTTGGTTTTCTTTCTTTTTGGTTATTTTTTGCAAAGTTATGCGATATGTGATCGTAGTTGTGGTACCGCTAGTTGTCATCATTGTTAGCATAAATAAGTAGAAACAAATAACATTATAGATATAGGAAGATAAAAGATCCCAAATAAACATTTTTTTTTGGAATAAATTGTTTACTTATCTCTTGGACGTTTGTCTTTGGATTGTCTTAGGTGTTTTGTCAGTTGACATTTGTCCTCATACTTATTTCCTATTGATGTTTGTCTTGAGGTGACCTTAGTGATTACTTTTTCATTAAGTTCTTCTAGCTTGTAGGCTCTAATTTGGAGGGAGTCTATAATGCAATATAGTTCTTCCTAATTGAGTGCAAGCTTTCTTTTTGTTTAAAGTCTCGAGTGTCACCGAACTTTCTCCATACTAGGTTTGTCTTTTAGAACATTATTTCTTGAACGTGAGCATTGTAAGACTAGGTTGTTATTTTCTTAGCCATTGCTTTTCTAATATGATTATCTCACCAAGTTTGATATCATGACTATCTCTTTGAGTTCATCCAATTCTATATTGTTTAGCTACTATTTTCCTGACATGAAATGGTGGCGCAAGGATGTACCTTCAAGCTTTGTCGTCATCATGGGTGAGCTTTTCTTGTACTTTAGTTTTGAAACATTGAGTTTCTATTATACTATGGTATTGGAACGTCGAGTCGCTCTTGCTCCTGTACTCGGGTATTGCCATCCCCAATTACTTTTGTACTTGGGTATTGGAATGCCAAGTTACTCTTTTACCTGGGTATTGGAACATCGAGTTGTTCTTGTACTCAAGTATTGGAACGATAATTTATTCATGTACTTTGGTGTTGGAATGTTGATTTGTTCCTTCCATAGTCTATTTTGTTGATCCCAATTTTTGGAGATCAACATTATTCCTGGCCTTTGTGGTTGTTGGAGTGATTATGCCATTCTTTACGTTTAGACTATTAGGCTCCTTTCAGAATGGTTTGTTTGAGATTTCACTACTTGGACATAGTTCGATAATTTCTTCTTGGGTTGTTCTTATTTAGAGGGATCTTTTTTTCTCTATTTTGTCAAGTTTCTGGTTCTTTTACTTAAGTGTTGTATTGTCGTGCAACCTTTTGTTTCGTTGTTGCTTCTCTTATGTGGGCTTCTTCTCGGACTTCGTGAATGAGATGTAGATCAACTTGGAGGTTACTAAGTAGACTCCTAGGAAAGAGAGGTGAGTCACCTAAACAAATTTAAGAACCTTATTTTCCCTAGCCAGAGTTTTCCTTATACTCTTTTTACAAATTTCCTCATAGAAATTCATGCTTTTGTTTTGATGAAATATCCTTAGCCATGACATCGATACTCCACCAGAAAATATCACTTGAACTCCAAAGTTTCTTCTTGTACCTTGTAAATGTTGACCTATCATCATTCTCATGCATCAAGGACTTTTTTGTCGTTGTGGTTTAGATTGATTTGTAAGTTATCATCGTTGTGAGCTTCACGAAAGCTTCATCTCCAAGTTGGAGTATTACGCTCTCAAGAGTCGAGCTATTGCATCCTTGTCAGACAACTTCAAGTCCTAGTGAAAGAGAGGAGAGATCCACCACCTTAGCCATTCGAACCATGAAAGGAAGTTGTTTTTCATCTTAGTTTTGTTGGCAAAAAGAGTATGATTTAAGTTAAAAAGATTTTGATGATGACAAGGAATCTCAAACAAATATTGGGAAGATATTTTGAAGACAAGTTAATTGATATTTAAAGTTTTCTTATAATAAGTTAATTATGTTTTGAGTAGTTTAAATTAGCTTAAAAATAGCAACCAACTCTAAATCTTTCTGGGATCCTTTTATTTTCGTAAAATTCATTTTGATAATCGATTATCACTTAGCATAATCGATTATCTTAAGTTATGTTCAATTTTTAGAAAACCCACTAGAATAATCGATTATCTCTATGGATAATCGATTATTAGCTCAAACTTTTGTTTTTAGAAAATGCACTAGAATAATCGATTATCACTTATGATAATCAATTATCCCTAGCATTTTTTAATTTGTCTTTTCAGCTTCTTGACCTAGTTTTCAAACCTCTTTAAATGGAACTCTTTTCCTCTTATCAAATCATTTTTTAGAAATTAGAGTTCAAGTGTTGTGACTGCAAAGTGTTTCTCTAAACGCTCTTAAAAATTGCTTTGAAAAGTCTAGTGTGGGTAGAGCGATAACTTTTCCTAAGTGGGTTCTTGGAAGATTGGGTGTTGCTGTTGTTACTAGAAAATTTGATCGTCCTCTGTATTATTGAGAGGAAGTGTTTTGCAATCTCTTGTGTTCTCAAGAGAAGTGTTTTCTAAACCTTTACTCTCTTAATCTGATTGTACTGTGATTATTTTTTAGTGATTGAGTTAATCACTTTGTTTAAGAGATTATTATATGGACGTAGGGTCTTTTGATCTGAACTAGTATAAATATTTGTGCTGATCTTTTTTCGTATACTCTTTAAATTATATGCACATGCGTTTAAAGGAACCGAGACTTTAATTGAAACGATAAAATTTTGGGAAAAATTATTTAAAGTATTAATTTTATTAATAAAGCAATTCACCCACCCTCTTCGTTTTTGTCCATTAACAAATCATTCTGTTACACGATTCTAACAATTGGTATCAAAGCTTGCTTTGATAGTTTTTCAAAAAAATTTGAAAATGGTTGGACAAAACCAAACCTTTGCTGGGGGTGCTTCTATTAACAGACCTCCATTTTTTGTTGGAGAAATTATCCCTTTTGCATAGTGAGAATGCAATTTTTTTGGAATGTGTTGATAGGGGTATTTGGGATGACGTGATAAATGGTCGTTTCATTCCTATGATAACTATCAATGATATTCAAGAAACTAAACCCTTTGCTCAGTGGACTATAAATGGAAGTAGAAGAGACCAATAATACATGAGGACGATAAATATAATATCATATGCTTTAATCCTTGAGGAGTTTTACAAGATATATGTTTGCACTAGTGCGTGTGAAATGTCGGAGATTATTTGTGTCACTCATGAAGGAACAAATAATGTAAAATGGGCTCGGAAGAACTCCTTGATCCAAGAATATGAAATGTTTCGAATGTAGCAGGGAGAAACCATTTACGATGTATAGAAGCGATTCACACACATCGTCAACTAGACATGTGAAAGTGAGTCAACCTGACTCACATGGCATCTTAATTCAAAACTCAAAAATGTATAAGGAATCAATTACAACAATGCTTACAAATACCATAAATCATGTAGATTGATACAACATTAGTAATTACCAACTTAAGATAACCACAAAGCCCTAGTCAGATTCACATCATAATTAATTCACTACAAAGCTTTAAAGGCAGGAATTGTTACAGTGGAGTATGAAAGGCAACAAAGATGCAAGCAACGTGGTAAGAATAGATTTGAAATTTCAAATATATATATATATATATATATATATATATATATATATATATTTCAACTATATTTTAAATTTATATGTCAAATAATTTTGTATACTATTATTTAAAATATAAATTCAAATAAAAAATAATATTAAAGTATGATGTAATAAATTTATTTGAAATATAAATTTCAAATAAATTTAAATTTCTAATTTTAAAACAAAATTTAAATAAATTTCAATGCAAAATATAAATTTAAATAAACTTAATCTTATTTAATAAAAATATCAATTTTAATAAAAATATTAGTATAACATTTATATAAAATTTAAATTGGTTCATTTTAACAAAAAACAGGACAAAATTGAGATTAAAATAACAATACAAGGACTAAATTAAGATTAAATCAATGATGTGGTGCTAACAATGATATGTGGCATTACCACTACCACATCACATTGTCATTGTCAAGTGGCACAATGCTAATTTTACACATGGCAAAAAAATAAAAAAAAAACTAAAAACTTTTTTAAAAAAATCACAAACTAACATGTGACATATGTTTAATGTTGTTAGCACATTACTAATGGAAATGAAATAATTGTTACACATTTTCAAAAATAGGGACCCAATTGAGACTAAGTATGGCAACGGGTCGGGCACAGAAAGTGCCCAACCACTACCTAACCCGCAAAACAAAAATTCATTCGCTACCCATCCATTTACCCGTTGTGTGCTCGCGAATATTTAAAAAAGATATATATTTTATAAATTTTAAATTAAATTTAAATAAAATTATAAAATATAAAATATGATATAAATTAAATTAAACTTAATAAAATATAATTTTAATTTTAATTTTAATTTTTTGTTAGTAACAGGTCTCTACGGGTACGAGTAGTCGCATCTGACCAATTTATAAACAGACATTAAAATACCCACTACTCGCAGATATTAACTATCCGCCACAAATTTTATTCGTGGATACCCGCAGGCATGAATATTTTTTTTATCCCTAGTTGAAACCAATTATGATTTGAGGACTAAATTAAAATTTTTAAACAAAAAACGAGGACTAATTAAGTGTTTAAACCAATATGTTTTAGAATGCATTTCATATGTTCTAGAAAACTTATAATGAAAATTCTATTCTGAAAATTGTTTTAAAAATTTTTAAAAACTTATTCGAAAATATTTCTAGAACAAGTAATTTGAAAGTCACTTTTACACGATAAAATAGTCATTTTCAAAAGTATGGGTGTAGCCAGAAATGATGAGAGTGCAAAAAGAAAAAAAAAAGCAGCATATAATCAAGTTTTTTAAAAGGCATCTAATTAACTTAAAATCATATTTTTTTTGTTTCATATACTTTATTTTTTAATTTAATAGTTACAATGAAAGATTGCTCTAGAACAGTTAGATTATTGTAGAGTATTAGAATAGGTGAACTTGATATGTTCTGTTTTGAAAGGACGAAAGGTAAATTGTTTGATACACATATGTGACATTTGACAATGCCTAAGTGTCTTTGTAAGTATGTATGTTCCTTCAATCTTAATATTTCATCACCTAAACTTTGATCCCACCAACCGTTTGTTGAAAGGTGTCTTATAAATTGCTTTAAACCCAAGCAAACTGCGAAATCAGACACTGGTGGGAAAATGTTAGTAACAAAAGTTAGAACAGTTTTCAATTCCTTCAACCACCCTTTATCAATGCAGTCTTTGATGGATCGCAGGATCCAATCCCTCTTCCCAATTGCGTTGTACTCAATTCTGATCTTAGGAGCTGCAAGGTTAGTGCTAGATAGCTTGAAGATGAAGCAGAGCTCTGTTTTGAGACTCTATGGCATGCCACATGGTGGAAGAAGCAGATTACCTGTTGTAGTTTTGGCAGAGGATCGATTTGAGGATAATTGCAATGTGTTTGAGGGGACTTGGGTTTGGGACAATGTGTCCTATCCTCAGTATGAAGAAGAGAGTTGCCCTTACTTGGTCAAGCAAACCACATGCCACAAGAATGGTAGACCTGATTCTTTCTACAAGAACTGGAGGTGGCAGCCTAAAGGATGCAACCTTCCAAGGTTTTGCCAATTGCCACCCTTCTCTTTATGCACATTCTATCTTTTTATGTTCTGCCTTTGTTTTCTAGTTCAATGATCATTGGAAAAATCACATTTTTTTTTATTTGAGTAAATAGTTCAGTCACTAGTTGTATAACATGTTTTTAAGCGATGACATTCTAACTTTTTAACTCCCTTAAGTTTTTTGTATAAAAATATTTTATATCTCTCACATGTATAATAAATATGTTAAATTTTACTATATCTATTGTAAAAATAGTATATCTTCTCATAAGCATAAAGAAAACTATTTCATGTTTCTAGAGTAACAAAGTAAACAGTGCAGTGCATTATTGTTAAGAAAATTAGATAGGAACCCTCGTAGACCTGGAATATTTCCTTGATTTGTGACATTGGAATAGTGAGGTTTACTTAAATTGTTCTGTGTTTCTTGACTTCAGATTCAACGCTTTGAAGATGTTGCACATGTTGAGGGACAAGAGGATAATGTTCATTGGAGACTCATTACAAAGAGGCCAATTTGAGTCCATGATCTGTTTGATACAATCTGTAATTCCTGAAGGAAAGAAATCCCTCCAAAGAATCCCACCGATGAAGATCTTCAAAATTGAGGTATATCAGACATAATATTACTATACCTTACAGCATCTGAAAATTTACTTGATGAAATTGGAGCAAATCCAAAATCGTTCCTAAGAAATGTGCTAGGACACATCAATTGATAAAAATGGGAAAATCTTACCCTTGAACCCAGAAATCAAGGACTAATGATGTCAAAAGGTGTAAATTTTAGGGACCTATTATTAAGAACTAATATGTCTAACCCTTAATCATTCAAAAATGAATTTGGGGTTTTATTTTCACCAAATCCACTTTGCTAAGATGTCCTGTAGCTTTGATTTTTGTAGGAGTTCAATGCATCGATTGAGTACTATTGGGCTCCATTCATTGTGGAATCCATTTCAGATCATGCAACAAATCACACAGTGCACAAGAGAATGGTCAAGCTAGACTCAATAAATAACCATGGCAAACATTGGAAAGGAGTGGACATTCTGGTGTTCGAGAGCTATGTTTGGTGGATGCACAAACCTTTGATCAATGCTACGTGAGTGTCCAATGCTAAGTGTAGTTGAATGTTCATAGCAGAAACTTCATTATTCCTTTACTGAAAAAGTTTGAAAATTTTTTCATTTTTTTAAGATATGGATCACCACACCATGTCAAAGAATATGAAGTTACCACAGCATACAAGTTGGCTTTGGAAACATGGGCTAATTGGTTAGAATCAAACATCAAACCAATGACTCAAAAGGTGTTTTTCATGAGTATGTCTCCAACACATCTGTGGTGAGTTCTCAATCTTTTCTCTCTGTAAAAATTTGTTGAGTTTGAATCATCATTTTCTTTATTTTTCGATGATATAAATAAAGCAGAAGTTCTTGAGCACATCAGATGACATTGTTCAACAGTTCTTCTTAAGTGGTGTAAAAGATCCACCTTTTTATCAGCCGTTTTTGTTTCATGTCAGGGATATGTTTCCAGAATAGTTAAGATGAAAAAAATATTTTCGCTGTTATCTATACAAATTTGTAAAAAACAAAAACAAGTGAAAGTAATGTAATATTTTTATACTCATTTTTGTGAAAAACAAAAACATATGACATGTGTGATCCCCTTTTCACTTTTTGGCTCCAAATTTTTTCTAAAATAATTTCATGCTACTAGGAATTTAATTTTTCATTTAAAATCTACTGAAAATAATTTTTAAAACAAGTTTGTTAGAAACCAAAAGATCAAGCTCGCTTGTATCCTCAAACCCCGAGTTGTTTGGAATGCCAAAGTGAACTAAAATGAATGATGTAAAATGGAAAAATAATAGCAGACATGCTTTAACTCATTCAATTCATTTTCCTTCATATGTATTTGAACAGTTCCTAAAAATGACAACTGATTTTCCATCTTCAGGAGCTGGGAATGGAAACCTGGAAGCAATGAAAACTGCTTCAATGAGTCGTACCCAATCCAAGGTCCATACTGGGGTACAGGCTCAAATCTTGAAATTATGAAGCTAATACATGATGCACTACAAGTACTGAAAATAGATGTCACCCTTTTGAATATCACCCAATTATCAGAGTACAGAAAAGATGCTCACACATCAATTTATGGGGAGAGAAAGGGCAAGCTATTGACCAAAGAACAAAGAGCCAACCCAACAGATTTTGCTGATTGCATTCACTGGTGCCTACCTGGAGTCCCAGATGCATGGAATGAAATCCTATATGCATATCTATTAAAGGGTTATCAAAACTTCTCTTGACATGGGCAGAGAAGCCATGAAAGAAAGCACAAGCATCTCTCAAATGGGGGCACACATCTTCTTTCATACTCATCATTCAATTCCATTTTCAGAAACAAACACTTTTTGTAAAACAGATGTACATACCATTTGACTAACTATCAATATCAAGAGATAGATACCATTTACACACCAAGTAAAACATTTTTCGGGTATGCAGATTGAGAAAGAAAATAAAATAAAAGGCACTTTTAAAGCAACCAACGTGCAAAAATTATCATCACAATTTATTATTACCATTTCTTCATGGAAACCGAAACAATGTAGTTTTCAGTAAGAACTTCCACATGCCAAAAATGAAGAGCCAAAGCAATTGGTCTGTCATTATTTACATGAAGTCTAATTGTATTTAGAGCAGCTCCCACTCACTCTCTGAATCATGCTGCTCTTGGACATTCTTCGATTCCACATCCGTTCTGATGCTTAATGGTAATAAAGTTTCCAAAAAGTCTCTTCTAGGCTCAATATCACAGTCTCCATACCATATTGCTAACTGCTCATACTCCTTGGATAACCTCTTCTTTGAAGCAAATGCATCCTGGATTCTTTTCTGCATGAGCAAGAAGATCATAATATGCAATAACTTATTTCCAAAAATAAACTTTATTTCCTCTTCCTACCCTACCCATTTTCATGTAAAACATATAAAGAATCAAGGGAGATATGTCAAAGCAACTACTATATCACAAAAAAAAAATTATAACTATAGCTTTTAAAGAGTAGCAGAGTAGCAGTGGTGTTACTTGGTAAGTACTAAATTGTACTAAGGATAAAGCACAAAAAATACAATGTCTACTTAGTTTACACATTAAAACATAAGAAGAGAGGCCAAGGAAAATACCTTATATGATCGAAGCTTTCGAGTTCTACAGGCAACTGCATGCAGTTCACTATCGTCCACATTTACACAGTTTTTGTCAACCTTCGGATCATCATTCAATTGAATGACTTCCGTGCAGGATTCAAGAGAACACACCAGTGATTTATCTGAAGAAGCAAAAGTCACATTAGATAGGAGACAATACACTTAAATGAAATTAAACATGTTATCATTGATTATAAGATTCCTAAGTAAAAAATCTGTTCGTATTGTTATTTTTCTCAAGTAATATACAAGGTAAATATTTTTGTCTACTTCACTTTAATTGAATTTTACACAAAAATGAAATAATGAAAAAAAAGAAACTAATGAAAATGGTAATTATCTGTGTGGATACACTATGTACCTGGATTTGGATAAACCATAAGACTTGCAAAAACAGCAGGTTTACACACTTAGTAAGGCACAGATGGCTTTAACTGTGGATAACATAAAGCCAAAAGCCATATAGTGAAGCAAGTTATTCAGATATCTTTTATTTTATTTCATCTGGATGGAGCTCAAAATTTTGTCAATATATTATTTGACCCAATTGTTTAATATAACTATATCTCATCTGGCAAACATCTTATAGCGCTATATTGAGAACAACATGTATGCTATTCCCAAGTCTACATGAATTATCCAAAGACATTATTTCATTGATCATGAAATATACAACAGATGAAAGAAAAATTTCTCATAAATAGAAATTTGGAGATGCCAACCTTTTGATCCCATAGATTGACAGAAACCAGAGAACACGAGACCACCCTGAGGTTCCATGACTTCACGAGCTGGATGGGTGGAAGATTCACAACATACAGGCAAAACGAAACTATCTGAAGTAGCACACAGAGAAGCATCACCTGGATTTCTTTTGCAAGATTCATTTTCATAGGAACTACTGGAGCATGAAGGTTCTGTCCTTGTCATAGGCCTTTCACTCGACACTGAAACATCAGGTGAAACTTCAGCTAGTATACCATGTGTGTTCTGGTAAGCATTAGATGATTCCCTAAGCAAGGAGACATTAGTTGATTCTTTCTCATCGAGAGACTGGGAACTCAATAATTGGGATGTGGATGAATTCCTAGCATTTTTTTCAACAATCAAGCATGAATTTTGACGTGGATTCACATCTCTGTTATCCTTTGTTCTGATTGAAACTTTGTATCCACTTTCAAAAGAATCAAAACATGGTTCACTGTGTATAGGGAATTCCAGGGGTCCTTTCTCTCCAACAGACATCATGTTCAATGGTTTAGGAACAGATTCAAGAGCAACCACTTCACTGCTTGTATGGATATTTTCTTTTGTAGATACAGAAGTTCCTCTGGAGTCATCACCAACCTCTTCCTGAGAAATGTAAGAATCTTCCACCTCTAGGGAAACTGAGCAAGATTCATCACTAACTTGATTTACGTTCCTGGTATGAACACCAACTTTCTGAATATCAGCAATATCCATGGCATTAGTATCGCGCAATGCCAAACAAAAATAATTAATGGGAGTTTCCTCATCAAGACTCTGGGGACTCCACACCTTGGAGGAGGATGAATTCATAGCATTTTCATCAGCAATCAGACATGAGTTTTTCTCTGCATTCATGTATATGTTAACCTTTGTTTTGATTGAAACTTCCCATCCACTGTCAAAAGAAGAAGATTCACTGTGCATAGAGAATTCCAGGGATTCTTTCTCTCCAAGAGACATCAAGTTCATTGGTTTAGGATCAGACTCAACAGCAAACTCTTCAAAGCAGGTGTGGAAGTTTTCTCTCTCAGACTCAGAAGTTCCTCTTGAGTCAACACCAACTTCTTCCTGAGTGATGTAAGAATCTTCCAACTCCAGGGAAGCTGAGCACGATTCATCACTCTCTTGATATGCAGGGATGTTCTTGACAGGAACACCATCTTGATTATAATCAGCACTACCAATGGCAACCTCTTCAAAGCTGATGTGGAAGTTTTCTTTCTTAGACTCGGAAGTTCCTCTTGAGTCAACACCAACTTCTTCCTTGGTGATGCAAGAACCTTCCAACCCCAGGGAAACTGAACCCGATTCATGGATGTTCTTGACAGGAACACCATGTTGCTTATGATCAGCAATATCAGTGGCATTGGAATTCATAAATGCCACATAATAATGATTGATGGGATTTTCCTCATCCCTTTCTTTATTATTATCTTTACAAACAGAATCTACTGAAAAGTCAATGTTATTTGTCTCAGCTACCAGAAGATGATCTTCATATTTTGAACTGGCCAATGAATCTAAGGGAAGTAGTTCATGTACAACTCCAGAATAAAACTTTTTCACACTATCTCCAACATTCTGGACCTGGTTCTCAAGATATTTTTTAGCATCCTGAAAACAACAAATAAAGAGAAAATAACAAAGAAACTTAAAGATTGCAATTTTTCCAACCTCAAGATATGTTATACAACTACAAGAGAATGAACAAAGATCAAACCACAAGTGTAAATCTGTAATTGAATCGTTTAAGTTCTTTGACAACCAGAAGAATGAAGTTCTTTAAACTTCCCCATGGATAGCAATGCATTAATTAAATGATAAAAATAAAGTCTTTCTACTTTTGAGGTTTCAAATACGAGTTACAAAATATGGCAAAGGTGAGGAGGGAAGACAAACAAAAGGAAAAGTAGAAAAACAATGAAATAGTACCTGTCCTACAATATCATCCACCTCGTGGCACACTGCTTCAAACTTCTGGTAAATATTCCCAACCCATTTATTACTGTTAAACCTCAAATCCATCACGAACTTGTAACACTGTACCAGGACAAGAACTTTGAATCCTCAGGTTCGTGAAAATAGCATTTCAATCCTAGATGAAACTGCAACAACAACGGAAAAAGTTTTAATGCCTATCATAAAAAAAATGGAATCAATCCCATTCTTCAAATTCAGCCGCAAATCCCATGATTTGAGCAGTATGTGCGCAGTATGTGCTATAAACCCTCCCTTGAACCAAAAAATATTCCGTACATTAATAGGATAAAAAAAGCTTTATCTGAAAGGTGAAATTCCACCATCCTTTTTTGCTTGAAAATAAAAAATCGTTAAGACAATTAAACAGGCACCAATACAACCCTCCGTCCAAGTTTCAAATTTTCATAGATTCTTTTCTGACTTCCATATAAACAGTATTTTCATCCTACCATATAAACATTTCATATTTCCCAGAATACAACTTTGAACTCTTTGGGATTGTATTTCATATTTCCAGAATACAACTTTGAACTCATTGTGATTGTAAATTACTTCCGGATGGAATGTCAATAACAACACACAAAAACAATAACAAAAACGAGGAGAAAGAAAGGAATAAGAATAATTCATGCAATACCCAATTCTCAATATGTTCATATTATGGAACGAGCCATCAGAACAATACATACACATGCAAACAATACATGAAACATAAACCTGCATGATGCACATATTCTTATCCTGTTATAGTTATAAGACACAAAGATGATCAAAACATGTTTAGGTGAGTGCAGAGCATTCAGCGGTAGTGAGAACGCATTCGGTGGTAGTGAGAACAAAAAAAGGTATGCAAAAGATGAAAACTTTAAAGTCCTGATCAATTTTGAGGAGAAACAATCTAGGCCGGGGTGTGATCAAATAAGCATGGCCAAAATTCAATTTAAGTAAATTATAGGAACATACAAAGAAACGGTGATCAGCAACCAGCAACGTCAGCAACCGGTGACCGACCAAACAATTGAGATGCAGGGTGAGAACGGATTCCGAATTTGAGGTTGAGGAGTGAAATCAGAGGGTTTTAAGAAAGAGAAACCTTCACTCAAACAGAATAAATCTGTTTGTTGTTATTATATTTTCTCCTAAACTACGGAGGACGTTTTTTCGGGTATTATTCCTCTTAATTTATTATTATTATATTTTTATTACTCTCCCTAAATTTGTTTAGAATTAAAACTAATATATTCTTTTAATACTTAATTATAATTTAAGTATCCATAAATTTGGGAATTTTTCTTTGAGTCTCCACGCTTAAATTATTTAATTGAATATGTTAACTTAACGATGTAGTGTTAAAGAGATGACATGATTGTTATGTGATTTTATTGAGTTGTCGTTACATTTACTCGTATACTATTTTAAAATTTTATAAATTATGATTTTATAATTTTATAATTTTATAAAGAAATCGAGAAGTATTATCTAATTTGTAACCTAGATTCGAATTGATGTGTGTACAAATAAGTTTTATACACTTAAAATATCTTGTAGGCTTAAATTTTGCGTACAAAATTCATTCATAAAAATTTAATTTTAATTTAAATCCATGCAAATATACAAAATACATCGTATGCATGGTGATGAAATTAGACAATATCTATTATTAATGTTCGAGAAATTTTTTATGGTGTCAAAGTGAGTCAATCCGACTCACACAGGTTGGTTCACCACAGGTTGAGCAAAAAAATGATCGACCCAACTTGACTCACTTTTGTTGTAAGTCAAAAACTTTGCAACCAAGTCAAACCCACCACGGTTGGTGGGTTAGTGGGTTGACTCACTTACGATTTTTATTTTTTCTAATTTATTTTATATATTTATTATTGTAATGGGAGTGAATTGACTGAATCTATTTTTTATAATGGTGGAATTAATGTGCTCACTTAATTCTCGAAATATTAGTATAAAGATAGTAGTTAAAGATTAAAGTATTAAAATATATAACTTCTCAAACAAGTAAATCAAACATTCAAACTATTCAAATATTACAGAACAACATTATAGTATTTAAAAAATATGAAATTGTGAACCTATATAATTAGAAGTAGTAAATAATTATAATAAAAGAATTTAAAAATTGTAAAAAACTGTTGGTGGGTTAAGTGGGTCAACCCACCCTCAAAAAAAGTGAAATTTGTAAGTTTTGAAATTGTTGAAATGCCAAGAAGGGTGGGGGGTGTTTGAATTGGCTTGTTAAAAATTTTTGTAACCTTTAAAGGCTTAAAAATGTCCTCAATTTAATCAACCCAACCAACAAGTAAGGATGCAAACACTTCTCGACTGTACAATTTTAACCGATCAAAAACAGAGTTAGTCGATTGATTTTATTAAACTGATGCAGTATTGATATAATCAATCGATCGAATCACAAAAACAGTCGACTAAAATACTGGAAAAAATACAAAAAATGAAGATTTGTGATTTAAAGCAAGATCAATGTAAAAGATTAGTCAAGACAGGTTCCAATGAGTTATATAAACATGATCAAAGTTGTAGATAATGCCAAAACACTCAAGAATGTCAAAAAGATAGTTTAGATCACAATTCTTTAAACTTTAAATGATAATGCAAGAGAGAAGGGTTAGAGAAAAAAGTAATGCACAAGATTTTTATACTGGTTCACTCAAACCTGAGCTACATCCAGTTTGTCAAGGCAACTCGAGCCTGACTTTGCACTATTTCAAAAGATTTACAAAGTTTACACTCCTATACTTTCAAAATATGCAAAAACACATACAAAAGACTCTTGAATCACACAAAAATCACACCAGCACAATAAGACACCTCTTGCAGACCTGGAAAACCACCAGGCACACACAGAAAGCTTGAGAAAGATCAAACCTCAGTGGTAGCACAACCCTGCCTACCACAAACACCTTCTCCAAGCTTCAAACACCAAGCAAAATGCTCCAAGAATTGATCAAAAATCAATCTTCACCAGTTTTTGCAATATGTATGATCACGAAAGGGAGAGAATTCCCAAGTTTCCAAAATGATTTCACGCCAAAAAATGGTCTTCTTACCTCTCTTTTGAAAAATACAGCTCGTATAGTCAAACTGTTACGAAATTTAACAGGTTGATATTCAAATCAATTGCTTGATTTCACTTAACTTAAGTGAAACCAGTCGATAAAAAATAAATGAACTTATTGAATAAGTCACAATTTAAGATTACTACAACTAACCTTTTAATTTGTTAAAAATTCATTTAACAGATTAAAAGACACATTTTAACTTGTTGAAAAATATTTCAACAGATTTAAAAAACAATAAAGACCCTATACATCTAATGAATGCTCAATTGTCTACAAAGAGAATTATAATTTTTTCGCCATGATTGATCCATATAGAGGGCATGCATATAAGGCTTGATCAACTCGAGCAACATCAAATCTCCATAACTTCCTAAATGTAGGCATGATTCCAAAGCAATGGCTTCAAGTTACTTCAACAAAGTTTCATCAAATCTTTAAGTAACACACCATTCAAGCTACGCATGTCAACAAAATTTTCTCAACCCAACCCAGCTCGAACCCGTGGTGAGTCGGATTGGCTCACGAGTTGAAACTCATTTTGACATCGCTAAAAGTTTCGATTTTAACAAAAAGTTGAGCGTACAAAATTTAATTCGAATTTAATTTGTACAAATATATATTATGCATGGTGATGAAATTAGACAATACTCATCATCCTATAAAATCATAAAATTTTAAGATTATAAAATTTTAAAATTATAAAATGAAAAAATAAAAAAATTTAAAATCATAAAATTGTAAATTATAAAATTATAAAATCATAATTTATAAAATTTTGAAATAATAAAATAATGAAACTACATATGATTGACAAGATAATAACCATATTAGCTCATTAATCGTTACATCACTGACTTCACATAAAAAGTTAAACGTGCAAGGATACAATTAAAAGTTTTAAATTTATTAAATACTTAATCAACTATAAAGATTGATCACAGATCCATTTCAAAAATCCCGAATTTACCAAGCACCTTAAACATAATTAAACTTTCTTTTTCTTTTGAACTTCTAAATATTGATAATTAAAAATAGACTCAGTTGCATTTTTTCTAAACTTCATTTCCTCAATTTAGTTTTTATATTTAAGAGTTCACATTTTTAATTTTAATCGGCAATTTTACACACTTTATTTATTTCATTTTTGGGTTAATAAAAAATAATGTATATAATTTATTTCATTGTTTCTATTATATTTCATGTTATATCATATTATAAGTAAAAGTACAAGTGATACGTGAATCTGTTTATTTTTTTAAGGCTTAATTACTCGGATTATACCCATTTTGGTTCGAAAATTTCAAAATGGTACCCACTTTGAACTGTCTCAATTTAGTATCCAATTTTGATTATTGCACCAATGTAGTACCCTCCGTTAAGTCTTCACAAACTCCGTTAACTACCTTGCCACGTGTCAGCCTCTGGATTTTTAATTTTTTTTAAATTTTTTGTAATTTTTAATATTTTGTAATTTTTTTTAAATTTTTTTTACCACGTGTCAAATCTTTGATGTGACACGTGGCATTGTTAGTGACACATGGCAAGGTATCGCCACGTGGCAAGGTACTTGCCAAGTGTCATTGTCTTCATTTCAACCTAGTCCCCATATATGTCTATTTGTTTCAATTTAGTACCCATATATGTTTATTTGTTTCAATTTAGTACCCAATTTATTTGTTTGAATTTTATTCAAATATTGTTTTTTAAATGGAGAAATATTGTATCTCTTTTAAGACCAAAATTTATTATTTATATAAATGTTATATTGATATTTGTTACTAAAAATGAGTTATAAAATTAAGTATTGAAATTTATATTAAAGTTAATGGTAAAAGTCATGAATAACATATTTGTAAGTCATTTTTAATAACAAATATAAATATAACATATATATAAATAATAAATTTGGTCTTAAGGGAGATACAATATTTCTCTATTTTGTAAAAAAATATTTAGACAAAATTGAAACAAATAAATTGAGTACTAAATTGAAACCAATAAACATATATGGGTACTAAATTGAAACAAATAGACACATGTGGGGACTAAGTTGAAAGGAAGACAATGACACTTGCCAGATACCTTGTCACGTGGCGATACCTTGCCCCGTGTCACATCAAGGATTTGACACGTGGCAAATTTTTATTTTTTTTAAATTCAAAAAAAAAATTAAAAATTAAAAAAAATTAAAAAATCCAGAGGCTGACACGTGGCAAGGTAGTTAACGCCGTTTGTGAACACTTAACGGAGGGTACTACATTGATGCAATAATCAAAATTGTGTACTAAATTGAGACAAAGTTCAAAGTGGGTACCATTTTGAAATTTTCGAACCCAAATAGGTATAATCCAAGTAATTAAGTCTTTTTTTAAAATAAAATATAATTGAATTTTACAATTTTATTACTCATAGTTTTTTTATTTATTTCGTAAGTAGTTTATTATTATAAATAGTTATTCTAATTTTAAAAAGTCATTAAATTTTAAAAAATAAAATTATTTAAAAGATAAAATTGGTAAAATTATTTTTTTAAAACAATACTACATACAAAATAAGATAGGAGATATGAACGCAAAAAGAAAAAAATCGTTTTCATTCTCATACCCAAGAACAAAGGGTTTCAAATTTATATCTTATCCCTTCTCAATTGGATAATTGGTATATACTCGTAATCATATTCATACCCATTTTCTTATTATTTCAATACCAATTAATTAATTTTTATAAAATAATAAAAAAGTATGTTAAATGAAACATAATATTATCAAATATTTAGAAATAAATTTTAATTGTATATATTTCAAATTAAAATACCAAATAAAATTTCGTGAGAGTCAAAATATTTAATTGCAGATATTAGTGTTACATAGTTGATGAAATTTAAAAATATTTTTTAAAAATATAAAATGAAGACAAATATTTAAATTAAAAAGTATTTTAAATGTATGTTTACTTCAACTTTTTAAATTCTAATAAAATCTCATTTTTGTACACTAATAAAAATTATAATACATCACTTTATCAGAATCACACAAAGAACAAAGATTAAATTAATAATAATTGAAATTTAGTAAAAATCTTTCATCTTTTGAACTTCAATATATGTTAGATGATCATAAAAAAGATTCATGACAATTACTTTAAATTATTATATTATAAAGTAAATAAAATTTAGTATACAATTGTAATAATAAAATTACACGTAAGATAATGAATTTGAAAATAAATAATTAGGCTTAATTAATCTTTTGGTCCTCTAATTATTTTGTTTTGTTCATTTTGGTCCCCTAATTTTTTTGGGGTTCAATTTAGTCCTCCAGTTTGGTAAAGCATTTTAATTTGGTCCCTCCCGTTAGTTTTGGTTAAACGACATCAGAATAGTGAACCCGTGTCACTTTGGAGTAGAAACGTGGCACGTTTTTTAATAGCTAGGCATGAATCTACTGTGATGAGGTGGCAACGAAGTATCTATATGGAGTGAAAATTGGTCATTTGCCCTAATTTCATAGTTGTTCTTGTTTGTGCTAGAGTTCTTCCATATTTGGTGTTTGTTGATTGTGAATGATGTCGAAGGGGCACTCTTCTTCTTCTTGCTCTTGTAATTCATGGGGTATGCAAAATCCCAACTTATCCAGTCACAGTGGTGGGTTTTCCTCTCATGGTAGTGGCTTTTCCTATCACGATGGAGCACCAACTTGCACCTGTGGACATGTTGCTATGTTAAGAACAACTCGAACTACTAAAAATGGTGGGAGGCAATTTTTGGGCTGCTCTAATTACAAGGTTAGATCTATCACCCATTTTTTTGTGATTCGTTCATGAATAGGTGTTTCCAACTAACATGAAGGTTATTTATTTTTATGATTATTTTGAATAACAGATCGAAAGTGAAACCTTCATTGGTTGTAATTACTTCAAATGGTGCTCCGAAGATGGTGGTGACGATAGGGATGACACTATTATGAGGCAAAGAAGGAAGATATATATCCTGGAGAAAGAACTTAAGAGATCCAGAAAGTTTGTTAACATTTTAATAGGGATAGGTGTTTTTTGGTTCTAGTTAATATCATTGTGGTGTCACGATTGATGAGAAGTATGTGATTTAATCTATATTGGGTGAGGTTGAATATTGTATTTTTGTGACTTGAAATATGTACTTGCAAGGTTGAATTGGTGTATCCTTTAATGTTAGTAAATTAATGAAAAGTTGGCATTAAAGAAATCTTTGTGTGTTGTCCAATACATCCATTACAAACATTCATAAATAGAAATTTTGAGAGCCATAACACAATATTATATAATCAAACCATTGTACTTGATGTTTACATCACAAAATACATCCAATTTCATAGAATATTGTTATGGATGTTTTAACTCAAAAGGTAAAAGTTAAAATATAAAATATGAAATTAGAAATATAAAAGCTGCAAAATACATCATAGCCCCAATATTCAAAGGTGTAGCATAAAAAAAAGCATAAATAAGATTTATGGCTTCCACACATGTCCTCTCTTGTGCTGGAGTTTCTGCCTTCTATTAGGTATAATTCTGGTTGGACAAGGAATTGAAGGGTTGCATGGTTGACTTCCTTCAACTGTTGGTGTTGTTGCCTAGTATGATATTTGTTGTGTAGGTGGTTGATTTGATTCTGCTAGTGTTGGATGTTGTGATGTGTGAGCTGCTTGAGTTTGTCGTGGTGGTGGTTGTGATGATTCAATTGGCTGTTGTGAGGGTTGAGGTGCTTGAGTTGGTGTTGCTGTTGGATGTTGTGATGGTTCATGTGGCTGAGTTTGTGATGGTTCAGGTGATTGCTGTGATGATTCTGGTCCTTGGCTTGTTTGTGGTGGTGGCTGGTCTGATCCCAGATTAGTTGGCTAACTTATTTGTGCTAGTGGTGCAGACTAAGGTTGTTGAGGACAACTTTTTCGATTGTGGACTACTTCTTTACATATGCCACACTTTTTAGCCAAGCCATGTTTTGTAATCTGCTTCTCATTCTTGTTCTTCTCCCAAGCTTCAAGTCCTATTTTCTTTTTGGGTCTTCCAGGTAGAATTCGATTAGGAGGGGGCAATACATCTGGAAATTTTGTTTCTATCCACAAATGTTGACCATTGCAAGGGTATATGATTGAATTATAGATCTCTTCGTAGGTTGAGATTGTAAACCAATGAGGGATAAAATCTTCTTCACTCAAGTTCAGAAACTTCATTGCAGCCACTTCATGACAACAAGGTATCCCTATGATACTTCACTTCCTGCAGGTGCAATGTTTGTTGTCTATGTTCACCACAAATTTCTCCCTAGTACTTGATTTGTGCCTAACCTCAAATATCCGATTTGTTGACCAGCTGTAACATTAAATGATAATTTAATATAAGTATAAATGACAACCCAGATAATACTGTAAATCAGAATTAGTTGGCAATATTGTTGAAGTACCTGGGAATCCAATTTATGGAATTGGCTGTCTCGTTTTTCAATTTGGTCTTAATTCTTGGGAAAATTGAGTTTTTGAATGATTTAGCCTTTGATCTATTTTCATACCATCTTTGCATCATATAAAGACGTATTTCCTCCATCATGGACACTATGGGCTTACTCCTTGCTTCTACAGTTACATTATTGAATGCCTCGCTCATGTTATTGACGATTGTGTCACACAAAGGTCTAGGGATGAACCTTGATTTTGACCAATACCTATTTAAGTGGCACATAGAAATCAGAAATGGTTCAAGAAATAGTTCACAAAATTAAAATAGAAAACAATCAAAGTTGAATACATTTACCTTAGGGGTATTGCTAACAAATGTTTGAAAGCATCAATGTTAACTTCTTTAATTTTCCTCATGACTTTCTCCCAATGTTGTGGATAAGTGCTATGAGTTGTTTCCCACATTAAAGCTTTCAGATTCTTTCCCGGGAATTTCTTCCTAAAGTTTGCATATAAATGCCTTATACAAAACCTTTGGTCAGCCATAGGCAAGAGAGATTAAATAGCACGCAACAAACCCTGCACCAGAAAATTAAATTGACTTAGCACCAGTGCACCTTATATGTCGCAGTGCACCAGAAAAGTTTGGGTGTTCATAATTCACAATTAAATTTACTAATAACAACAGTGTGCATAAGTAATAGACATACCTTTTGCTGGTCTGACATGAACATGTAGGATGGACAAATATCTGGTCCTCCAAGATCATCAATTAACAACTCCAAAAACCATGTCTATGTGTCTTTATTCTCCACTTCAACAATATCACATGCAATTGGTAACATCTGGTCGTTGGCATCCCTTCCAACAATAGTTAGGAGTTCACCCCCACACTTGTGTTTCAGAAAATAACCATCCAATCCAATAAAAGGGTGGCATGAAATCATACTATCTTTGCATGTTTTGAGACACATATAGAACCTGGCGAAATATCTTTCCCTTTCATTTCCTTCCACCTTCACCTTCGCTATAGAACCCGAATTTGATTGAAGAATCTCATGTGTGTAGTCATATATTCGTTTAAATTGTTCTATAAAGGACCCATCCACTTGCTCAACAACCAATGTTTTTGCTCTATGAGCCATGGACTTTGTGACATAAATATCCCACTTCCTAGTTACTTTATTGCGAATATCAATTGCCTTCAGTCTTGGATTGTCTTTCAATGTGTTTTCCAACCTATTGCTTAACCACTTAACATTCAACATTTTTACATTGAATCATCTGCTGCACTTTTGTTTGTCATTAATTCTCCTCAACTGCCATATGTTTGTTGCAGCCACATAAGCACAATAGGAAAACCAAGTACATTTTCCTTTCGCGCCCAAACAAATGACTCTACATCTACGTTTATCATTTTTTTAAAATTTTAGCCTTCTTCCAGATTGCACTCTATATATCCTTATTGCTTATACAAATGTCTCTTTATCTTGAAAATATATTCCAACTTCCCACTCGTATTGGGCCATGCTTTTCGGCATTTTAAAGGTCCCAAAGTTTGCCTTACATTTGCTGCTGCTGCCCAATGACTAATCACTATTTGAATCATCATTTTCCATCTAATCTGATTCCCACCCATCATCAGATAAACCCCTATCATGCATATCTACATGAACACTGTCATCAAATTCCAACCCTTCGTCCTCAACCTCTTCTCCCCCATTACTTTTGCTCAAATTGTCCTCATAATGAACACTTAAATCATGTAGTTCTTCCTCACTCACAATATGATCATAATTAGTTTCACCTTCAGTTCCTTCATCCTCAATCCTAATTTCTCCCTCAGGTGCAGTAGCTGCATGAACATCAACCTCATTTTGGACAACACCTTTAACCTCAGGTGTAGTATTTACGTGTAATGGTGGGTGAGTTTAGACACCACCTTCTACTTCAACCTCAGTATTTTCTTCAACCACAACTTCATCCACAAGTTCATTTTCTACTTGAACCTCAGTCTCATCCTGGACCCCAATTTCATCCACAACTTTAGTTTGTGCCTGAACCTTAGCCTCATTCTGGACCCCAATTTTATCCATAAGTTAAGTTTGTGGCTCAACCCTGGCCTCATTCTGGACCCTAATTTCAGCATGAACTTCAGTTTGAGCCTATGCCTGAACCCCAACCTCACACTCAATATCCATCGTAATGTTATGATGACTATCAACGTCATCCAGGAATTCAGATTCCATGTGACAATCACCTTGTACCCCTTCTCCTCCATAATTATCTTGTTGTATGTCAACCTCATGAAGGTAATCTCCATCACCACAACCACTATGACCATCCACCTCACCCTGGACCTCAACATTTTAAGTGGTTACTGGTGCAATTGGCTCTTAGGGGAAATATTCCAAAAGATTATCCACAATTTCAGCTTCACAAATTGAGTGAACCACAAACATATGCACCTGCCCATTCCTTCTAGCAATATCAACCATGTGCATTGCACCATTGTCATCACACAACCTCTGTAAATTGTTCTCCAAAACAGCCGACTTACAAAATTTATACCATAACTCCTTAATGTTTACATAACCCATTTCCCTAAGTATTCCCATTATCTCCAAAAACTCCACATATCTTGGTCATAAGACAACATGCTCGTTTCCCCATTACTATAATTAAGTGTTTCCTTCATTTCAAAGTATCCCCATGGTGGACCACCACCTCAAAACTCTCATCACACATCCCAACCTATAAAAAAAATGTAAGTTACTCTATGCACTAACAATGCCCACGAATATAACATATTTTACAACCTATACCCCAAAAAAGTTAAACACAAACTCTTTTAAAAGGGGACCACAACCCATTGACCACAAAGAAACAGGACAACAACCCACTCACCATTAAAAACAAACAAACACAAAATCACACATAAAAACAACAACAACCCTCATAAAGAACATACTTTCAACAGTAAATAAGTAAAACGAAACAACTACATAAACAATATGCTTTATAATGCAAAGACTGTAAAACACTACCTAAATTACAACCTAAATGACTCCAATTGACAATTACTAAAATTTCTTTAGACCAAAACATTCCATTTCACGTCCCTATGCCCCCGCGCCACGCCAAGTGTTCAAACTTAGGCCCAATGCGAAACTCATATGAACATTGATCCTGTAACACTTCACAGGTGCGATAATAGAAGCACTAATGCATCGAATCCCATTACAATGCAACAGTTAAGCGTGCTTGGGCGAGAGTAGTAGTAAGATGGGTGACCTCGTGTTGTACCTTTTTTTACGTTATTTTCTTTTCCTACGTTCTTTTCATAACTGTTTTTTGGAATCAAATCGTGCATGCTTGGGAGAGAGTAGTACAAGGATTAGTGACCTCCTCGAAAGTCCTCTTGTTGAACCAGTTTTTTTACGTTATTTTTCTTTCCTACGTCTTTTTCATCACTTTTTTTTTTGCAATCAAATCCTAAATTACCATCTAAATAACTCCCACAGATTATTACCGAAGATTCTTCAGAACAAAACAACCCACTTCATGTCCCTATGCCACAGCACCACGCCAAGTGTTAAAACTTAGGCCCAATGCAACCCATATGTACATTGATCGTGCAATACTTCACATGTGCAATCATACTAGCACTAATGCACCGGATCCCATCAGAACTACGCGATTAAATGTGCTTGGGCCAGAGTTGTACTAGGATGGTTGAGCTCCTGAAAAGTCCTCATGTTGCACCTCATTTTTACATTATTTCCTCTTCCTACGTTCTTTTCATCAATATTTTTTGAAATCAAATCCTAAATTACCACCTAAATTACTATAACTGACAACTACCGAAATTTCTTCAGACCAAAACAACCCACATCACGTTCGTGTGCCCCCGCGCCGCGAAAAATGTTCAAACACAAGCCTAATGCAAAACTCATATGTACATTGATCGTACAATACTTCACAGGTGCGATCATACTAGCACTAATGCACCAGAACCTATTGAACTCCGTGTTAAGTGTGCTTGTGCAAGAGTTGTACTACGATAGGTGACCTCTTGGGAAGTCCTCGTGTTGCACATCTTTTTAAAATTATTTTCTTTTCCTACATTATATTCATATCTGTTCTTTGTAATGAAATCCTAAATTACAATTACAATACCATTGACTCCAACTGACTATTACCAAAATTTCTTCAGAACAAAACAACCCTCTTCACGTCCGTGTGCCACCATAGCGCGCCAAGTGTTCAATCTTAGTCCCAATGCCAAACCCATATGTACATTGATCCTGCAATACTTCACAATTGCACTCATATTAGCACTAATGCACTAGATCCCATTAGAACTTCGCAGTAAAGTGTACTTGGGTGAGAGTAGTACTAGGATGGGTGACCTCCTGAAAGTACTGGTGTTGCACTTTTCTATTACGCTATTTTCTTTTCCTACATTCTTTTCGTCACTAATTTTTGCAATCAAATCCTAAATTAGTACCAAAATGACTCCAACTGACTACTACCAAAATTTCTTCAGACCAAAACAACCCACTTCATGTCCCTGTGCCCCCGCGCCACGCCAAGTGTTCAAACTTAGGCCTAATGTGAAACCAATATGTACATTGATTGTACAATACTTCACATGTGTGATCATACCAGCACTAATGCACCAGATCCCATAAGAACTTCGCATCTAAGCATGCTTGGGCGATTGTAGTACTAGGATGGGTGACCTTCTGGAAGTCCTTGTGTTGCAACTATTTTTTACGTTATTTTCTTTTCGTACGTTCTTTTCATCATTATTTTTTGCAATCAAATCCTAAATTACCACCTAAATCACTCCAACTGACTACTACCGAAATTTTTTCAGACCAAACCAACCCACTTCATGTACATGTGCCCCCGAGCCTTCCAAGTGTTCAAACTTAGGCCTAATGTGAAACCCATATGTACCTTGATAATGCAATACTTCACATGTGCGATCATACTACCACTATTGCACTAGATCCCATTAGAACACCGTAGTTAAGCATGCTCGGGCGAGAATAGTACCAGAATGTGTGACCTCTTAGGAAGTCCTCGTGTTGCACCTTTTTTTTTTACGTTATTTTCTTTTCCTACGTTCTTTTTATCATTGTTTTTTACAATCAAATCCTAAAGTACCATATAAAGGACTACAACTGACTATTACCAAAATTTCTTTAGAACAAAACAACCTACTTCATGTCCCTGTGCCCCCGTGCCGCGCCAAGTGTTCAAACTGAAGCCCAATGCCTAATCCATATGTACATTGATCGTGCAATACTTCACAGGTGCAATTACTAGCACTAATGCCCTGGATCCCATCAGAACTCCACGATTAAGTGTGCTTGGGCTAGATTAGTACTAGGATGGGTGGCCTCCTGGGAAGTCCTCGTGTTGCACATCTTTTTGATGTTATTTTCTTTTACTACGTTCTTTTCATTACTGTTTTTTGCAATCAAATCCTTAATTACCACTTAAGTGACTCCAACTAACAATACCGAAATTTCTTCAGAGCAAAATTACCTACAACACGTCCATGTGCCCCCGTGCCGCGCCAAAAGTTCAAACTTAGGCCTAATGTGAAACCCATATATACATTGATCGTACAATACTTTGAAGGTGCATTCAGACTAGCACAAATGCACCGGAACCCATCAGAACTCCGAAGTTAAGCATGCTTGGGCAAATGTAGTTCTAGGATATGTGACCTCTTGGGAAGTTCTCGTGTTGCACATCTTTTTTTATGTTATTTTATTTTCCTACGTTCTTTTCATTATTGTTTTTTGCAATCAAATCCTAAATTACCATATAAATGACTCCAACTGACTATTACGAAAATTTCTTTAGAACAAAACAAACCACTTCACGTCCCTGTGCCATCACGCCACGCCAAATGTTCAAACTTAAGACCAATGCCAAACCCATATGTATATTGATCGTGCAATACTTCACAGGTGCAATCATACTTGCACTAATGCATCAGATCCCATCAGAACTCCATAGTTAAGTGTGCTTGGCCTTGAGTAGTACTAGGATGGGTGGCCTCCTGAGAAGTCCTCGTGTTGCACCTCTTTTTGATGTTATTTTCTTTTTCTACGTTCTTTTCATCACAGGTTTTTGCAATCAAATCCTAAATTACCATTTAAATGACTCCAACTGACTACTACCGAAATTTCTTTAGAGCAAAATAACCCACATCACGATCATGTGCCTCCACGTCGCGCCAAGAGTTCAAAGTTATGCCTAATGCGAAACCCATATATACATTGATTGTACAATACTTCAAGGGTGCATTCAAACTATCAATAATGCATCGGAACCCATCAGAAGTCCGTAGTTAAGCATGCTTGGGCCAAAGTAGTACTAGGATGTGTGACCTCTTGCGAAGTTCTCGTGTTGTACCTCTTTTTTACGTTATTTCTTTTCCTACGTGCTTTTCATCATTGTTTTTTGCAATCAAATCTTAAATTACCATATAAATGACTCCAACTGACTGTTACAAAAATTTCTTTAGAATAAAACAAACCACTTCACGTCCTTGTGCCATCAGGCCACGCCAAATGTTCAAACTTAAGACCAATGCCAAACCCATATGTATATTGATCGTGCAATACTTCACAGGTGCAATCATACTAGCACTAATGCACCGGATCCCATAAAAACACCACAATTAAATGTGCTTGGCCTTGAGTAGTACTAGGATGGGTGGCCTCCTGAGAAGTCCTCGTGTTGCACCTCTTTTTGATGTTATTTTCTTTTCCTACGTTCTTTTCATCACAGGTTTTTGCAATCAAATCCTAAATTACCATTTAAATGACTCCAACTAACTACTACCGAAATTTCTTTAGAGCAAAATAACCCACATCACGTTCATGTTCCCCCACGTCGCGCCAAGAGTTCAAAGTTAGGCCTAATGCGAAACCCATATATACATTGATCGTACAATACTTCAAAGGTGCATTCAGACTAGCACAAATGCACCGGAACCCATCAGAACTCTGAAGTTAAGCATGCTTGGGCAAAAGTAGTATTAGGATGTGTGACCTCTTGGGAAGTTCTCGTGTTGCACATCTTTTTTACGTTATTTTCTTTTCCTACGTTCTTTTCATCATTGTTTTTTGCAATCAAATCCTAAATTACTATATAAATGACTCCAACTGATTATTACAAAAATTTCTTTAGAACAAAACAAACCACTTCACGTCCTTGTGCCATCATGCCACTCCAAATGTTCAAACGTAAGACCAATGCCAAACCCATATGTATTTTGATCGTGCAATACTTCACTGGTGCAATCATACTAGCATTAATGCACCTGATCCCATCAGAACTCCACAGTTAAGTGTGCTTGGGCTTGAGTAATACTAGGATGGGTGACCTCCTGGGAAGTCCTCATGTTGCACCTCTTTTTGATGTTATTTTCTTTTCCTATGTTCTTTTCATCACAGTTTTTTGCAATCAAATCCTAAATTACCATTTAAATGACTCCAACTGACTACTATCAAAATTTCTTTAGAGGAAAATAACTCACATCACGATCATGTGCCCCCACGTCACGCCAAGAGTTCAAACTTATGCCTAATGCGAAATCCATATATACATTGATCGTGCAATACTTCACAGGTGCAATCGTACTAGCACTAATGCATCGGATCCCATCAGAACTCCACAGTTAAGTGTGCTTGGCCTTGAGTAGTACTATGATGGGTGGCCTCCTAAGAAGTCCTCGTGTTGCACCTCTTTTTGATGTTATTTTCTTTTCCTATGTTCTTTTCATCACAGGTTTTTGCAATCAAATCCTAAATTACCATTTAAATGACTCCAACAAACTACTACCGAAATTTCTTTAGAGCAAAATAACCCACATCACGTCCATGTGCCCCCGCGTCGCTCCAAGCATTCAAACTTAGGCCTTATTCGAAACACAGACGTACAAAGATCGTGCAACACTTCATAGGTCCGATCATACCAACACTAACATAATAAATCACATTAGAACTTCGCAGCTAAGCGTGCTAGGGCAATAGTAGTTCTAGGATGGGTGACCTCTTAGGAAGTCCTCGTTTTGCATGTCTTTTTTACCTTATTTTCTTTTCCTGCGTTCTTTTCATCACAGGTTTTTCCAATCAAATCCTAAATTACCACCTAAATGACTCCAAATGACTACTACCAAAATATCCTTAGACCAAAACAACGCACATCACGTCCATGTACCCCCGCGTCGCGCCAAGTGTTCAAACTTAGGCGTAATGTGAAACCCAAATGTACATTGATCGTACAATATATCACATGTGCGATCATACCAGCACTATAGCTCCAGATCCCATCAGAACTCTACAGTTAAGAATGCTTGGGCGAGAATAGTACTAGGATGTGTGACTTCCTGGGAAGTCCTCGTGTTGCACCTCTTCTTTACGTTATTTTCTTTTCCTACGTTCTTTTCATCACTGTTTTCTTTTTCAATCAAATCCTAAATTATCACCTAAATCATTCCAACTGACTACTACCAAAATCTCTTCAGACCAAAACAACCCACCTCACGTCCCCGTGCCCCCGCGCCGCGCCAAGTTTTCAAACTTAGGCCCAATGCGAAACCCATATGTACATTGATCGTGCAATACTTCACAGGTGCGATCATACCAGCACTAATGCACCGGATCCCATCAGAACTCCGTATATAAGCTTGCTTGGGCGAGAGTAGTACTAGGATGGGTGACCTCCTGGGAAGTCCTCGTGTTGCACCTCTTTTTTACGTTATTTTCTTTTCCTACGTTCTTTTCATCACTGTTTTCTTTTGCAATCAAATCCTAAATTATCACCGAAATCATTCCAACTGACTACTACCAAAATCTCTTCCGACCAAAATAACCCACCTCACATCCCCGTGCCCCCGCGCCGCGCCAAGTGTTCAAACTTAGGCCCAATGCGAAACCCATATGTACATTGATCGTGCAATACTTCACAGGTGTGATCATACCAGCACTAATGCACCGGATTCCATCAGAACTCCGCAGTTAAGCGTGCTTGGGCGAGAGTAGTACTAGGATGGGTGACCTCCTGGGAAGTCCTCGTGTTGCACCTCTTTTTTACGTTATTTTCTTTTCCTACGTTCTTTTCATCACT
>Ga0209589_1002437_pt1 | contig 32275 bp, 12 predicted proteins | sample CowpeawhiteBW_FD_187525 | JGI IMG/M metagenome (GOLD analysis project Ga0209589, IMG submission 187525) | Root nodule microbial communities of legume samples collected from California USA - Cow pea white BW (SPAdes) (version 2) | ecosystem: Host-associated > Plants > Roots > Nodule | place: USA...
TTTTTTTTTTTTTTTTTTTTTAATTTGACTTCAAAGTCCTTATAAAATAAACAAGGCTGACAAAAGGAAGTGGTCATGAAGCCTATTGGAGACAATAATATTATTTACTTATTTATTTTAATTTATTTAAACAATCTTATTTTTTAAGTTTTGATTCCAATCTGTTTTACAAAGCAAAACTTGTAATAATTATTTTAATATTTAAAAGTATTTTATTTTGATTTTTTCTTTCTTTCTTTATATAGATTTTATAAAGTATAGTGTGATACACATGTATCTTTCTATCTTTTATTTTTCATGTTTAGTTATTTATTAAAGATAATAGTTTGGGTATATAAAATTATATATATATATATATATATATATATATGTATTATATTTTTTTTTATATTTATTTTTTATTTTATCTTTTTTTTTTTTTTTTTATTTATTTATTAAAGATAATAGTTTGTGTATATAAAATTATATATATATATATATATATATATATAAGGATTATCTTTTTGTTCATATTTATTTTTTAGTTTATCTTTTATTTTTTTTAAACTAAAATAATTATTTTATTAATTTATCCTTTAAATGATTTTTTTTTAAATTTAACTATTTTTTTCTATTTGATCATTTTTTAAATTACGTAAAAAATAAATAAGAAATATTTACAATAAAATTATACAAATTTTTATATTTAATTTTCTATATAAAGATGATACAATAGAGTACACATTTTTATTTTCAAATTTATTCTTAACAGTTACCTCTTTAGTTTTACTTTTATATTTAAATTTTAAAAATATGTACGGAACCTATTTTAAAGTTTTAAACTTTTTTCATTTAAGTTTCGCAAACTCATTTCTACTCCTTTCACAAAATAGAATTCTATAATCTGTTCTTGGGTATGCAAAATCTAAAATTAAAATTCTTATATAAATATTTATACCTATGTATAAAAAAATTTATAATGGAAGTTTAATCATATTTTGAACATAAAAATCTCTTGATGAAACATTAATTAATGCACAATCATGAATTTGTAATATATGATTTTTTTTTTAAAAAAGTATATTCACTTCATATATAAACAAATATCATATTTAATCCATATTCACTTCATATAATTATGTTAAGAAAAAAAAACTATTTAATTCATATTTTATTAGAATAAAATAATAGTATATTTTCATTATATTACTCAAGGCAGTTTCAATTGTTAGTGAAAAGTTAAATGTTCGCGTGATATATATATATATATATATATATATATATATATATATATATATATATATATATATATATATATATATATATATATAAAAGATTTGATGATTGGCAGACATATTAATGTAGCCTTGGTTAATGGCAGAAATCCCACACCTCTCCTTCTACAACTTCTCTTTGCGCGCTAGACAGTGGGGCGCCACTTTGCCAGGGTGATCGGCGTCGTTTCACCGGGTCTCTCCTCCGGTTATCTTCTCCCTATTCAACCTGCGACTGAAGCCACAGCTTGATACTTATAGTAATTTTGTAAAATTTATATAAATATATAAGATTAAGATATAAATTATAAAATAAATTTAAATTGTACTAAATAATATAAATTTTGTATATTTTTTAAAAACTTTAATTTTGTAAAAATAGTTTTGAAAAATGATGTGGAGATAATAATGGTTATCTGTTGTTAAAATATTTAGCATTTATTAATTTATGTTTTTATTTGAGATGAAATCTTTTTTATTTAGTAAAAGATAAATCAATTTAATTGAAAAGTAACACTAAAAAAATTGTAAAAAGAGTGGATATCTTTTATACTGCAGATATTATAGAAGATAAAAGTGTAAATAAATTATCATCAAATAACTTTATATAGGAAATACATTTTATATATAACAACTTGGGTCCTTATTGTGGTTTAGGGTTCGAACCCAGGTTTCTTAAAAAAAAATTACACAATTATTCTTCACAGAGGAATGGAAGACAGAGAGAAGAATGCTTGCATTGCCCAGCTAATGGATTGCAACAAGAAGGAAAAGAACAAGAAGAAGAAGAAGGCGAAGCGAGCCACAGAGGGAGTCGCCGTGAAAACATCAGCAGCAAATTCTGCAACTGCAAACAATGGTGCTGATGTTACTGCTGTCAGTGGTGTTAGGATTGCTCTGTTCGATTTTTCGGTTGAAAATTTCTTCCGAGACATGGACACCATTGTCAGACTCTGTGGGCAAGAAGACGACGTTGCTGGTACTGACCAGATGGAGATTCAAAGAATGTCTTCCTCGGTCATTTTCTTAAGGTACAAACAAAACAAATTTGTTGGGAGAACTTTTGTTGCATTCAATCTTATGTTTATAAATTAGGTACAATATAAAGTCATCCTCCTAGTGATTGTGTATGTATAAGAGGAGTCACAGTGTTATTCTATTTCTTGCTATGTGAATTAATATTGTAATTTTTCCCTCTTGTGAAGAAAAGTGGAACAGATACAAGAACAGATACTTTTTCATCTTCTGACATGGAATGACAACATGAGCTGTAAATCCTTCAAAGGAGTATCCAATTATTGAAATAATCTTATTTTGCATTTGCAATAGTACAAATTGTATATGATTTATCTGTTAGCTGAGTCACAATGTGGTTGAGGTTATGATTCATAGCATATTGCTACAACACTTCCAAAATGATTTTATGTTTTCACGTGTAAAAGTCAGCTTTGAAGAACTTTTCATGTTTTCTTTCTGCCTGAATGACTTGGCTGACTTCAAATCCTCTTCTATTTCATTTCCAACGGTGTAATTTTGCATTAGAAGTCCTCTGAATATTTGGAGGATACTGACAAGTGAATACTGCTCATTTACAGCCTTTAAGGATCCTTGTTACATAGGCATTCTTCCTATAGGGTCTAATAGCGGGAATCAGATTGCAAGATCAATTAATTTGACTAGTACAGGAAATTTTCTAATTCTTGTCAAATTGCTTTCAAATTATTAGCATAAGTGGTTATGGAAGTATCTCCTGATTTTGCAATTCTCCCGCAACTCAGAAATACAACATGTCACCTTGGTGATATCTATTTTTAATATCTTTCTATACTTCACTGGAAGTTTCAGTGGAAGGTTCGAAGGAATGTAAAATCCATGACAACAAAAGTTTATTGCATGTGTTCCAAATCTGGTGGTTAGTTTCTCCAGAGGAAGCTTAGGCAAATGGCCATCAATGAGTTTTTCTTTTGTTTTTTCAACTTAAAGTCATCCTCATGCCTCTTGACCACTGGTGATAATTTTCACCATTCATTTTTTTAATTCTCCTCTGCCTCAGTTATGTTCCATTTGATTATTTACTTGTTAATTATGCATTAAAATTATTTTTACATTATTTGAATGTGTAGTTGCAATTTATTTATCTTGTATCCACTATCTTCTGCATAATAAAACCATCTTTGAAATGTTTGTTCTGAGAACTGTATCAGAAGAGTTTAATGGGTAAAAGTTTATGCATGGTCATCCAATCTCAAACCAGTGTTAGTATGACCTTTAAGATAGTTATTATGAAGTTTAACAAATTTATCATATATGACAGTTTGTGGTTGGATAGTAACGCAAAGAAAAAACCTTTTGCACTGCTAGTTTGAGAACCATTGTAAAGAATAATATTAGTAGTTACAAAACGCCTTGTATTTGAAAACTGCCCGATGTCCTAGCTTTTAGAAGTTTCCAAAATAATCGCTCAATTTTTTTTTTTTTTTTTTGCTGATGTTAAATGTGCAGAGAATGGAGAGATTTTAAATATCCATCAAAAAGCATTAAATTTGCATATGGACTCGAGAGTTCTGATTGTTTTGAGGGAAAAGATGTCAGTGCTATAAATTTGCCCCCGTTTTCTTCTGCCTCTGTTCCTGAGGTACATTTACTTTATATTGTATACCTTGTTTGTTTCCTGGCCAATTTTGGCCACACATATCTTCTTATGGAATTTACCTTTTATTCATCACTACTCACTAGACTTCCAACTCATTCTCATTGTATATCTTTTTTTGTAGCAAGATATGCAAACGGAGCAACCTGAGGAGGTCATATCTGAAGAATGCAGGTATGAATAAGACATAGCTATTTTTGTTGTCTTATTCATTGTCTTGACTATGTCGTTATAGTGCATGTTTCTATTAATCAATAACAATTATGTTTGAACTTGCTGATAAATTAAAGCGTTTTAGCCCTATATTATTTAATTTGGCTAACACCTCAAGTTTCGCTGGAGCAGAGATTTTGTGATGAATGTTGGAGGCTCTGTATGGGCATTAGATTGGTGTCCTCAAATGCATGAAAAACCTGATGCTTCAATAAAATGTGAGGTACTTGGTTAGCTGTCTTCCTTTAACACATATCAAGCCTGATTGTAGTTTTTTGGCTGCCATAGTGAGAAGTCTTTAACACTTGAATGCAATCCAATTGATTAATTTGTTGGAGTGACTCTGATGACTCGGATGATAAGTATAACTTTGCCAATTTAATGTAGTGTTGTTACCAATGTTATAGGGCTATTTATTGGTAGTGGATAATGATGGTTGAATATTTTTATTTGGTTCAATTTTTATCACATTCATAAGATGGTTGATGTCTTAAGTTTGTTTTATATGGCTTTATGACTCTTTTAATTAGATAACTATGTTTTGGGTGCAGCATGATATGGTTGTTGTCTGTGGAGGTTGGAGAGAAATTACCAAATCTTTAAAGGAAAAATTCTCTTGTATATTCCCAAATCTTCTTCGTGACACCCCTAGTTGTTCATAACTAATTTTCAGTTCAATCTAATTGAACTATTCTTCTAAACATGAGCTCTTTTGGTTTTTCTTTTGTAAATTCATTTACCTGCAATAAAGTGAGAGGCATTAAATGAAAGGGAAAATGCACATTGTAATATTTTTAGTAATGTTGTGTCTGTTTGGTCATTTGTTTATCTGCACTTGGACCTTTTGTATGTAGTGAACTGATAAACTAAGCTTTGATATTTACTATAGACATGAAAATATAAACTATAATAAACATTTTCTTCAGCGAACCTTGCTCATGAAATGAACTTCTACATGATAATTTTTTTAGTTTATTGCTGTTGCTGCTCATCCACCGGGCTCTTCTTATCACAAAATGGGTGCCCCACTTACTGGCAGAGGTGTCGTACAAATATGGTGTCTTCTAAATATCTCGGAACACAATGACAAGTCAACAAATAAAAAGACGCCTAAAGGAAAACCTAGAAAAAATCCAACAGTGGTGGATGATATGAGTTGTGATAAAACAGATGGAGACACAACTGACAAATCAACCCAAGTAAAGAAGCCTAAAGGAAGACCTAGAAAAAATCCAATGGTGGTAGCAGTGGATGATATGAATTGTGATAAAGAAGATGGAGGTGCAAATGATAAATCAACCCAAATAAAGAAGCCTAAAGGAAGACCTAGAAAAAATCCAATGGTGGTAGCAGTGGATGATATGAATTGTGATGAAGAAGATGGAGGTGCAAATGATAAATCAATGCTAATGAAGAGGCCTAGAGGAAGACCTAGAAAAAATCCAATGGTGGTAGCAGTGGATGATATGAATTGTGATGAAGAAGATGGAGGTGCAAATGATAAATCAATGCTAATGAAGAGGCCTAGAGGAAGACCTAGAAAGAATTCAACAGTGACAGCAGTGGGTGATGCAAATTGTGAGATCCAGGATATACCAGCTCTTGCTGTTCAATCTCCAGAAAACTCTACCGAGTTTCTTACTCTAGATTGGAATCATGAAAAAAATGAAGAAATACTTCCTAAAAATGATGGAGGCACAAATGACAAATTGACAAAAATAAAGAGGCCTAGAGGAAGACCTAGAAAAAATTCCATAGTAATTGCAGTGGAGGATATGAACTGTGAGATCCAGAACAAGGCAGCTTGTGATGTTCAAGTTGCACAAAATTCTACACAGTTTCGTGCTTCAGATGGGAATCTTGAAAACAATGAAAAACTTATTACATACAAAAGAAAAAACGGAGCTAAAGAAAATGAAGAGTCTGGTGAAAAGTCAGTACTAACAAAGAGGCTTAGAAGAAGACCAAATTCAAATTCAAAAGGAGCAACAGTAGATGATCCAAATTGTGGCAATAAATCTATGCCTCTTCATATTCAAAACGCAGAAGATTCGGCTGAATATCTTTCTCCAGATATGACTCTTGACAATTGCAATGAAAAATTAGCACAGAGGCCAAAAGGACATGAATCAAATTCAATAGGAGCAATGCCAAATGGTCCAAATTGTGAGAATGAACCTACGTCTCATGATGTTCAAGTCCCAGAAGATTCAGCTGAGTTTCTTTCTCTAATAGGAGAAATGACAAATGATCCAAATTGTGAGAATGAACGTACTCTTGATGTTAAAGTCCCAGAAGATTCAGCTGAGTTTCTTTCTCGAGATGTGGCTCATGACAATTGCAACAAACATGCTTTGCAACAATGTTCTGTTACAAAGCAAAGACATACAAAGGAGGCTGTTTCTGCAAGCAATACTTTTTCAACAACTGTTGTTAAAAACAGTGGATTGAAAATTAATCATAGAGAAGGGAGATGTGACCAAGATATAAGTCAGCCACTGCAGTATGATAATGAGGCAAATTATCAATTATGTTCCACCTCTGAGTTGGAAGCTGCACCAACTACTTCTTCTATTCAAGAAGATGTAACATTGCCTAGAGTAGTTTCATGCCTAGCCCATAATGGAAAAGTGGCGTGGGATGTGAAATGGCGGCCTACTAACATTTCTGATTCTTGCAAACATCGAATGGGCTATCTTGCTGTCGTGTTGGGCAATGGATCTTTGGAAGTGTAAGATATCTTGAGCCTTATTCTCCATTTGCAAGTGTTGTTCTTGAAGGTTTATGATTTCTTGTTTTTGTCCATTGTGTCTAAATGTTGTCAGTGCTACTCCTTCATTAGATGTGAAGTATTTGAAATTTGTATATTTTAAACAAATACAATTATGTCTGTTAGTGTAATACTTTGTGAGATAATACCATTTATCCGTTAGTCCAGTTGTTTAATTTATTTTTTTCTTTTGTGTATTGTGCTGGCTGTTTGCTTACTGTATCTCAGTTACTTTATCTGTAGTAAGATGCTTCACAATTAGCATCAGTCATTGTTTCAAGTTTCTGTTTTATTTATAAATACATGAATGCAAACAGAAGCTAGTTGACTGTTTATTCTCAATCTATAAAAAATGGAAAATATTTTCTCAAATTCTGCAAAATTGGTATACTGAAAAATAATGACTTTATGAAAACTTGAAGGAGACATAATTGGACAACACAAATGGTGATTACAGAAACAGAGAATAAGGATTGAAAGTAGCTATAGTTTGAATGAAGTGTATTGAAAACTATTGTGCACAAGAACAAAGTGTTTATCAAGCAGAAATTTATCATACAGTCTGCCTAAAAGTTTGTATTGCTGTTAATGTATGATGTAGAATTTAGGTGGGGAAGAGAAAAGGAAACAAAATAGTGAGGATATAGGGAAAGGGGAGAGCAACAGAGACATTGAAAGAAAGTGTGTACTGCACACCTGCTATTATCATTTAGTTGAAAATACAACAGTCTTACCTTATTTATTAGCAGGTAGCATACAACTATGATTCACAGCTGATGGACTAACCAACTATATTTGATTTCTTATTTGTATTTACATATTAGTGGAGCTGGTTATTTGCATGGTGTAAAAGCTAAATTAAAATAGTGTCAATAAAAAGTCAAAATGCTCATTCTTTGTGTCATTCAGTTATTCTTTATTTTTATATTTATGCATATGCAAGCATTTAACAATAAATCTCCAGAGGAAAACATTTCTGGTTGTCAGTCATGATGGCTGTAGTGCTAAATTCTGTTTGAAAGAAGGATGTCATAATCTTTTTTTTTTTATGTGTTGGGAGGAAAATGAGGAGACATGAAATACTGTTTGAATGCAATACATGAAATTGTCCTTCAATGTTTCTTTGAAATTATATTTAGTAGAGATGCTGCTAATAAATTAATAAATCCTGTTCCTTCATAATGACTACATTGTTTGTTCACAGAAAAATCAAGTTTCTTTTATCAAGTGTAAATTGTTTTGAGGAACACTGACTTGGGTGACTTATGTTTTTGTTTTCACTTGTCATTGCAGGTGGGAGGTTCCTCTTCCTCATGTATTGAGAGCAATCTATATGCACAGAGAGGGGACTGATCCACGATTTATAAAATTGGAGCCTGTATTTAAATGCTCAATGTTAAGGCGCCGAGGTTTACAAAGGTATCTTTTTGGACTCTATTCAATAAAAACTCAAAATCCTATCCAAGAACCAAGTTACACTCACAGCAATGATATCTATCTGAATTTCCTCTTTACTGATTTAAGAATCAAAGTCACACAAAACCAAAGATTTACAAGTGTACCCCCAAAAGGAGCACTCTCTTCACAATGGAAAAATCCAATTAAAATAATTATCAAGAATACTGCCTCCCAAAACAAAAGAAGAGTTATTTATAGCCTCCTATATAACAACTAAAAACAAACTAATTTAGTTAACTAAGTTTTCTGCACCAAAATTACAGTTGGACCCTTTTTCCTTTTCCTCCTGTAATAAATCTGTTGATACAGGTTTATTATACTCCCTGAAATTATTCCTAAAAGTACTCCCTCCCTCTGAAATGACTATGTCCTCAAAGTTGAAATCAGGAACTGATTGCTAATGGAGGATCTGTCCTCCCAAGTAGCCTCTTATGGAAGTTTGGCTTGCCACAGCACCAACACCTGAGGAGCCTCAGAACCAATTTGATTTACTGTTTTGGTACTAATTGCGTGAAGGTTGATGATTCTTTAGTGTTGCTTGAAACTCGGCTGGAATATCCATTTCAATTGCATAATCCCATGCTGCGTTTTAGATTGAGAGAACACTGGATGTAATCGTGCTCGTTCTAAAACTTGTAATTGGAAAGCCATTGCTCCAAACTGCTCCAAAACCAAATAAGGTCCATAATACCTGGCTGATAGTTTAGGATGAAATTTAGTAGGCATGGAGTTGGCTAAGAGGTCCGATCTTTAAGTAAACCTATCTCCTGGCTGAATCAGAGAAGTTTCCCTATACTCATTTGCATAGTGAACCATCTGATTTTGCGGGTTAAATTTCTTTTGCTTCAATACTTCATCTTTATCAATTAAATCCTGAGACATGGCTTCCACCAAAGTTTCCCCAAGTGGAGGTCTCTCATGCACTACCTCAAGGGGGTTGCATTGTGCAGCGCTGTGAAATATGGTATTATACCAATTTTTTCCCCCATGGAATAAAATCTACCCAATACTTCGGCTGTTTTGAACTGAAGCACCTAAGGTAGATATCCAAGATTCTATTTAAAACCTCTACTTGTCCATGAGATTCACTCTAACAGGCCATACTCATAATTAAAGTAGCACCTTGCCCTCTTGAAAGTTCCTTCCGAAAATGACTCATGAAAGTGGGGTCTCTATCACTAACAATGGAAACCGCAGCCCATGTAGTTGTATGATTTCATCAGCAATAGACCAAGGGGAATATGGTTGTTTAATCGAAGATAAATGCCATATTTGCTTATCCTATCCACTACAACTAGAACTTCATCAAATTCTTTTGATCTTGGAAGTCCCACAAAAAGTTCCATGCTTATATCCCTCCCAAATGGCATTAGGAATGGGCAATGGCTCTAATAGCCCAACTGGAGAAGAAGCCTAATATTTGCTCCTTTGACTCATGACAGGATGCCACAAATTGGGTTTTGTTTCCTTTCATACCTAACCATAAAAATGACTGAGCCATTTTCTTATAAGTTCATTAAATGTCTAAGTGTCCCTCTTAGGTGAAAGTGAAAGTCGTATAATAATTTTGGAATCCAAACTGATTTGGCTAATAGGACTAGCCTCCCTTTATGGTAGAAGCAGCCTTGTTCCAAGGTATATTGGGAACGTGAATCTGGATCAGCTTGTAGGTCCTTTAAAAAGTTTAGCAAGAATGCATTCGTCCTTCTTCATCAATTTCTGTGATATCTGGCCAAAAGGTCTTGAAACTCCTTGTAACTCTTTTGTCTTAATCCCTTTTTGACAGAAATGCCACTCTATTTGAGGCCCCCACTTTGTGAACTATATCAAACACAACCCAATAACTTTGCTAGCCAATATTTTGTTGACTTTACATTGTAATTCTTTGCTCCGAAAGGTATCCTAGACTTGTTTTATCAGTAAACCCAGTGAACCTCCATACCAGCAGTTAAGGTCTGCCATGTTGAATGGCTAACACACGGGCCATCAATATTTTTTCATAAATAGATTTAAATAGTGTTCAATCTGCCGAAGCCTTGCTGAAAAAAGCAACTGGCCTTTTTTCTTTAGTGAGAATAGCCACTACTCCTTTTCCTGAAACATCATATTTTACGGAAAACGGGTTTGAAAAATTAGACATTCCAAATCAGGGGCAGTGGTTATAGCTTACCGTCGCTGTTTGAAAGCCTATGTACTGATTTTTGTCCACTTAAAATTCCTTTTTTTTCAACAAATCAGTTAAGGACGAGCCGTATGACTATAACTAAAAATAAATTTCCTATAATGCCCATGAGTCCCAAGAACCCTCTCAAAGCTTTGAAAATTTCATGTTTAGATATAATATGTCCTAGATGTTATACTGCATTTCGTTTTGATTGGAAAAAAAAGGAATGTTCTAACCTAGATAAAACTTGTCACAAATGCCCCAATTGTTCTTCCCATGATTTTGCTATAGAATAAAATGCCATTTGAAGAAGACTAACACATACCTACAAAGAAAAGGTTTAAGCGCGGCATTTGTAGCACAATATTTGCTGGGGAATTCTATAGCCCTGAAAACATTCCTGCTATCTCCCCCTTTTCAGTAATCTGTTCACCCTCAGCTAAGATCATCACCCTCATACTTTTTTCAGGACAGCAGTGTCCTAGCCTAAAGGCCAATCCACAACAAAAGCCCCTTCCTACTCTTCTTCTGACAAACTCATCATAGGGAATAGTGTGTTCCCCTACTTTGTGACCCTTCTTCTGATAATTTCGCCCCCTGAAATTTTGACACCCATCATTCTACACCCTGAAACTGTTTGCACCCTTACTCTCACTGCCTGAGGTGTATGATTATCCACTTCCCTTATATTTAAAACCTAAACTTGCACTTCTGCACATTCCCAAAATTATGGACTTGTATCATGGCTTCTTCAATATCACTGGCTATATCTCGGGTTGTGTGGGCATACCAAACTTTGGATATCATGGTGCAATCTTAACAAGAAATACCCCAACAATTGTCTTCACCATTCGGTTTGGCTTGCACAACCAAGGGCTTGGATTCTTGAACATATTCCTCGAATCCTCTGGTGTGACTACAAGATCCCACATAGGTTAGAGATAGAGCACGAAAAAAATCATAAAATTTGGGGCAGCGCTTGCCTTGTCAATGTTTTGTGGAGTTGAGTTAGGTTTTACACAAATTCTAAGATGATTTTAGAGCTCATTCTAGATTCATTTAAAAGCGTACCTAACATATTATCCATGCATCAAGCGTAAGAGTGTTGGATACAAGGGGATGTATTGGAGAAAACTCAAGTCCCATGTTGGCAAGAGATAGTGCTTAAAATGAGTATATAAGTGGGGAGTTAGATCCAAACTCAAAATCATTGTAAGGATAAGTTGAGTCTAAAGTCATTTTCTAAGAAATGAAGTCCTATATATATATATTTGTCAGCGGGAGAGTTGAACCCACAACCTCTCCCACCCTCCCTTCTAAACTCACCAAACCTACCTTATTTCTCCAAATTGTTACGACATTTTCCTATCTTCTCTTCCATCTAACCACTAAGTCACCTTATCATTCCTAAATTAATAAACTTTTTGAGATGCAGGGTATCGATACCCATACCTCTCGCATGCTAAGCGAGCGCTTTACCATATGAGCTACGTCCCCATGTTTGCACCTGTTCTTAATGTTTTCATTGTTGTCAGTTTACTATTAAAGCAAATTTGAGTATCATTATTTTATCTAACTTGACAAAAATTCTAACATGAGCTCGTGACAATCATAAATTTATTTTAGGGAGAAAACTCCTGTTTTCATAACATAATTATGTATGTAATATCAAATTTATAGATAATGTAAATAATGGGACCTTATTTCTGTTTTTGATTGGGTATGCATGACTTTTTCTTTTTGTGATAGCTTTTGGAGGTTTGCATCGATAATGTTATTCATGTAATGATTGGTGTGATGTTATTTTGTAATGGTTTGGTAAACACTACTGTAATTGACCCATTTACATGATACATCCCTATTTAGAGCTTGTTTGTAACTAGAGTGATAATTTCATGAATAATGAAATGCTACTGGACATTATCCTTTTTGAAAAGTGAACCACACTAGTAAGGATTTACTGTGTTTGTTTTGGCTGTACTGAATCCCTATTCAGATTCTGTTTCAGCATAGTGAAACCAGAATAAGTTTCATACAAAGGGCCACTGATTAAATCGTTGGGAGCGAGTTTGCATTAAATTAACATCTTTATTTGTTATGTTAATTTAGGGTTAAAAGCATTAGTTTTCCAATGGACACTTTGTTCATTGCAAAAGTTATGAGGTGCTATTGAAGAAAGGAAATGTTAACTTTTATTGGGATTTATTTTAAATAGAAACTTAAAAATATTCATTTTAAATTTACTGAATTAGAACCTTCTGTTTATAGTTTGCTCATTATCCATTGTGGAGAATGCTAAAAGCTGGAACTCAGCTGCAGAATATTATTGAATGTACATAATCATGTTTAATTTATGTTTTTTGGTATCCTGAATATGTTGTTTAATTTAGTCCATCATTTGATCTCTCACAGCATTCCACTGACAGTGGAGTGGTCAGTTACATCCCCGCATGACTATTTACTTGCTGGCTGCCATGATGGAACGGTATAAATCCTTAAATACTCAATTTATGTACTTTTCATTCTCTAAATTGAGGTTTGCGTTGCTCTAATAATTTGGAAATAGGTTTTTCTATGAAGTTTCATTATGGAAAAGGGAAGCATTCAATTTTTTTCCGTAATGTTTTTCCACCAATAATCCTGTACTTACAATTTATGATGTTCTAAGTAGCACTGTTTTGTTTAAATATCAGCTTATTGTCATCAGAAAACCTGTTTATTCACAATGTATATCACTTCTAATGTAATTTGCTTTATATTTGTTTAGGTTGCTTTGTGGAAATTTTGTATAAATTCTTCATCCAAATGTGACGGTAATATTTTTGTTACTTGGTGTTTGTCTCATTGTTGCCTATTTGATTGTTAGGGAAAGTAGCTGTATTGAAAAATAAATTGATACTTTATTTGTTTATTGACAAAATTTGCAATATGCAGATACAATGCCTGTTCTTTGTTTTGGTGGGGATACAGTTCCTATTAGAACAGTTGCCTGGGCTCCGTTTGAAGGGTTAGTAACATTGAACCTTCTCAACAATAGCATGTTGCATTGGATATGGTTCTGTTACTATTTATCTTTACGAAACAGCACATTATTAAGAAATACTCTGTAAATGTTTAGGATTTTCGCTTCTCTGCATTTGCTCATTGTTAAAAAATGACACTCCAGCTACAATCATATTTAATTAAGTCAGACACTTCAGAACGAGAATGATGCAAATCATCAGCCACTACCTATAAGAAGCGAAAAATTCAAAGCTGATTATAAAGAAATATTTGTAAATGTTGAGTATTCTCTATAATCCCTTTGTTAGGTAACAATACTCCATAAACAACCATATCTAATTAACTAACTCATGAACTAATTTCATCATTATATCTATTTTGTATGTTTTTTATGTGAATTTCTCTTATGAAGGCATTGAGTTTTCATAAGAAAACACCATTAAGAAAAAAAGAAAAGGAAAAGAAATAAAAACACAAACCATGGGAGCACCACACAACCCATGAAATCAAGCAAACCTAAATTCTGGTACCTGTACGAAATAAAAAAATAAAAAAACCCTTCCCTAATGCAATGGGAAATAGTTGATACTAAACAATAAAAACTATACCTTTATAAGCATTCCACACTGGCTATTCCGCTAAAATTCCAGTGGAGACATTACTGCATGATAATTTGTTTTTGTATCTTCTAGCATAGTGTAAAACGACACCTTTCTTATTTTTCTTTGGGGACCTTCCTACTTTTTTTTACCATAGTTTGAGATGAAATTCCTTTTCCAGCTAAATGAAGTTCCTTCCCCTTCTCAACTGTCACCCCAAAATTTTGACATAATTCTGATATCCCTTGCTATCTCCGTGGACTGAATATTTAGTTGTTCCTCCTTAGATTCTAAAGTCTTAGTTTGCTGTCCTCTCTCAGACTCAAAATCAGATAGACTTTCTTCAGTGTCATATTCCTTTCTCTGATGTTCCTCACTAGTCCCAAAATCCTGCACAGGATTGATAGTATTGTGATCATGCATGCAATCAGTTGCGTTATCTATTTCTTGAGCATCAGAAAGCTGTGCATCCTGCACTTCCTTCTCTGGTTGAATACTATGAAGCATCCAGTCATCTCCCATTTCCATTTATTGAGAAGCAGTAATGTCTTCCGAACAAAAACCTGTTTTTTCTTTTGACTATATACCTTACTCTTACTCCTACAATATTTTGAAGAATGTCCAATCAACTCAACAGTGACGAAAGTCTGGAACTCTTTCATATTCCAGGTCAACCACCAAGACAAAGCCTTTTCTCTCCATCATAAATTGTAACGGTAGGTTATACTGAAGATCCACATCAACTAGAATTCTTGCAAGAAAACCTTTTGATCTGGCCAGCATACAATCATCCAAAGAAAGAGGTGTTCCAATTCCTCGAGCAATTGTGAATACTTAAATTATGTAAGAAAATAAAGAATTGTTTTATTGATAACAGTCATACCCACTACATTCTCATCATCTCTATTTGTAATAATCAAAACTGTTGATGAGTGGTTTCATGCCTACTTAATATTACAAAATCAGCTTGTAAGATAAGGTTTGCACCCGACTTATATATTATGATTTTGCATATCACTAGTCGATGTTGGATCTCCAACATCCTCTCAAGCCAAAGAATGAGGGGTCTAATAAGAGTTTGATAGCAGTGGCACAATAGCCCCAATGAATCTCAATAAGATAGACTTTTAATATGGCTTTGGTACCTTTTTAAAAAAGTAAAATTTAAGTCTAACTCAACCTTAGAAAATGACATGTAAGGTCCAATAGCGGGTAACATGAGACCCAACAAACTTCCCTAGGATAAGTTTTGATGCCATGTAAACTGCAAGATCTTGCTGCCTAGACACATCTCATATATTCCAAAGAGTGAAACCCAAATTCATAGTACCCTTTCTCCGGAGGGACGACCTTCCACCTACCTAAAGAAGACCAGGGTTTGCTGATTTTGGAGCAAAATTCAAGATGTGTCATGGGTTTTTCCCCTTTTTGCAGAGTTATGCGACCATGTAAGTGGTTCTTACAATCTCAAGCTTAGCCTAGTAGTCCTCCTCATTAATTTGCACCATATCACGATCTCCCTTGACACAAGGAGTAGGAAGTTGGCTAGTGTTATTGAAGCCCTATGCAAAAGTTTTCTTTTGACCCCCCTTATACATTCTTCTTTACCCTCTTTCTTGACTAGCTCCACCTTCATGACTGGTGCATACCCATCACTGATTTATTCCTGTTTTCTTATTTAATTTTTCCCAGAGGATACTAATTCTGATTTAGCTGGTTTCTTTCTTTAATCAAACTCTTTCCTATTGAAAAGTAAAATTATACCACCAATTTTGTCTAGATATGGTTTGTAAGTCAATTGTTTTTTGTTTGAGGTGTACACACGCACCCTTGTTTTTCCCAAGAAGCTTGCTTCAGTAAAAAAGGCATTAGTTTATTACACATGCAAACATCATACACCAGAATTCATCTATGTATAAATTAGTTGCGCATCTTTCTACCCTCATGTTGAATGCAATGTGAGATTTTGTTATAATATTCCAGGGATCCCGAGAGTTCTAATATAGTAGTAACTGCTGGACATGAAGGTCTTAAGTTTTGGGACCTACGGTGAGTCTGCTATGTCGCCCTCAATATTTTTGTTTACTTTGTTATCTTATTTCTTTCTTTTTTTATGTTCGTTTTAAACGTCAATATGTAATGGTTATATTTCATTTTCCCTTAAACTAAAATGCTAGTTTCTATCTTAATTACAATAAAGCTTTGTTAATTTCAAGAGGAGAGCCCAACCTAAAAGCCTAGACCATTAGCTAAAAGAGCCTCTTGACTTAAGTACAGCATAAAGTAACTTTAATCAATGTGAGACTCCTAACATTGTCATTCCCTTTAAGTGCCTTCATGCATGACAGCAGTTTCACTTCTTGATACTGACCTGATCCCATTTCTCCTTAAGATGACTTCACTCATCTATCAGTTCTTGGTTTGCACCTTAATCTAGCCTACAGGTAGTACCTTTGGTAGCCAAACTCCCAATGACCACACCAATTGTTAGGACTTGAGTAAAAGAGGAGAGAGCCTAACCCAAAAGACTAGTCCATTAGGCGGTAGAACTTCTAGGTTTAAGAGCCACATCAAATAGCTTATCCTACTTAATGTGGGACTCCTAGTAAATTTTTATGATAGAACTTAATGAATTTTGTTTGAATTATGTTGCAATTTTTTAATGCAAATAAAACTTGGCTCAGACCTGTAAAATGGTGAACTGATCTCTTGACTGATTTTAGTGGCATGTAGATTGGTTCTGTTACCAAACCAGTATGAATTGTAAGTTGGCTAGTTTTGAGTTAACTTATGTTGGTTTATCAGAACTAGCCCAGTTACTGAAATCTAATAGTGTCTCAATCTGAACTAAAAACTCCTGATCGTTACTGCTTCTCACTGACAATGTTTTGGTAAACTACAGCCAACATTGAAATCCCCTTATGCTCAAGCTCATAATCAATTTATTGTGTGGTTATGTAATATTGATGTTCTCTATGCTTAATCTCACATGGTTCTGGCTTCAATCTTATGGAGACAATCATAATGAGTTTATTTTTATGAAGGAGTCATTTTACATAGTGTCTAAGTTTATACAATTTATACGAGATGCGAGGATGAATTGGATCTTTAAATGTAAAATTGTATAAACTTAGATATTTCATTCAAATGATCATTCTTCAATTGATGTTTTCAAATGATGTGATAGAATGCTCTTACATATGGCTTTTTAATCCTTACCTATAATAGAATGCTCTTATACACGGCTCAAATATAGAACTTATATAAAACACAAATGTTTAAAGAATATTCAGAATTTCAAGAAATACTAATATTTAAAATATATAAGAAGCGATAAAGATTGAAAAAGATTCATACAACAATTTTTATACTGGTTCACCTACAAATTGTGATCTTATTTAGCTGTTAGAACAACCTTAGTTTAGATATTCACTTATCAATACCTATATTAGGTACAAATGCTTATGCTCTTCAAAGAGGATAAGGGCATAAATGTGCCCAAAAGACGCTGGCTAGACAAATGATGGCTATCCTTAGATTAGGTACATACACCCAAAAGCAATATAATAACAATCATAATTTAACAATTTTTGCTGTTTTCAATACTATAAATGTCATATTTTTGTATCTTTCCAAGTCAAAGTGTATGATTTCTTGTTTACTGAGGAATTACATTTGGCCTTTGTGTCTGGTAAACTTGTTTACAATGTTTTGCTTTATGATGGAAATTTGTTTGTAGTAATCCATTTCGTCCTTTGAGGAGCCTCCATCCTGCGCCAAGAATCATATATAGTTTGGATTGGCTGTCAAAGCCAAGGTAATACATCGTTTTAACCGAATCAAATGCTGTCTAAATTGTCAATGTAATGAACGCAGAATGATTCTGTTGGTACCTTTTTCTAGTTGCATCATTATGTCCTTTGAAGATGGAACAATGAGAACCATTAGCTTGGCGAAGGCTGCAAATGACCTTCCTGTCACTGGAGAAATATACAGTGGAAAAAAACAACCTGGGTTGCACGGTTCTTCGTATGCATCTTTTGCCATTTGGAGTGTTCAAGTGTCACGCATAACAGGTGTGTTTTTCCGTATGCATTGACAATTTGATTATATAATCTTATTGCTAGAAACATTTTACTTCTGCCATTAAAATATTTTTGTACTATTGATCTTACTATATGAAGTAGCTGTTTGTATTTCTGGGCGAACAGACTTTCTTGTAATGACAAATTTGTCATTGTTTACTCATTATTATAATGGGGCACTAAGTTAATTCATTATCATTACTACAATTTTGTAAATTGATGGATTTGCTTTTATTATGTTAGGCATGCTTGCTTATTGTGGTGCAGACGGTACTGCCTTTCGTTTTCAGGTAATTCTTATAATTTGCTGGAGATTGAAATCACCTGCAGTGCCTTTTTTTTTTACTTGATAGATTCTTATAATTTGTTGGAGATTGCAATCACCTGCATTGCCTTTTTTTAATCAATAGCTTTGATAACCAATAGTCAAGAGTTTTCAGACCCCACTCTTTATGCTGAAGTTGAACTTCAACTTTCAACACGAGGAAGTTTTGGCTTATGCATTGTTAATTTTTTAGTACAAGCAAAAAGGGCTTTAGTGTATGTACCTCCACATAACTGCAGGATATAATAGAGTTGATTTTTCAGACACAGCCCATAATTCATGTAAAATTTATTAGCGAATAATATTTCCTATATGACTAATCACTCCAAAGGTTTGCATCCTGAGCCCTTATTTATGTAACTAATGACTCAATTTCATTGTCGTATATATTGGGCTAGAGGCTTTCGTATTGTTGTATAAGATTAGGAGTACAAGACCTATTGTACAGTTTGGATGACATGAAACCATGGTGATTTTTTTCTAAAATGTATGATATTGGTGAGAAGTGCTACTGCTGAATAGCCTAAATAAACTCTAGGGTAGAGGTCTACTAAATTATGTGTTAAACTGTTACTTAGTAGAAAGGGCTGTGGGTATGGCTCGAGAGGGTTTAGTGATACAAAAATAAAGGGGTTGGCATTTGGCATATTGAACAGTATGGGGAAGTGTGAAATTGCAACGGATAGTGTTTAAAATGACTTGAATACAAAACACGTGGACCCGTGAGGCAATGTCAGAGCACTAGGAGCTTTCTAATGGAATGGCCTGCTTGTCTTGTGACTATTATTGATGACTAATCTTAAATTAAGACCTTGATGTTCTCCTTAAGGAACAAGGACTTTAGGGAGGACTTCGTTTGTGGAAAAAGTATAATGTTGACAGTACATCTCAAATTTATTAATGAACTTTTCAAAACTATGACTTCAATCCTTGATTAATGCTTTGTACAAATGAATTTTCTCGAACCTGCTCCCCAAATTAAAGTAATCCTGAGTTTGTTTTGATATAATACTCAGCTTACTGCCAAATCAGTGGAGACCGATCATGCACGCACTCGATCCCGACGCTTCCTTTGTGGGTCAGTAACCGAGGAGAATTCAAATCTAGTTATCAACACTCCTATATCAAATGCTCCTTTCCTGTGGAAGAAGCTACCTGAGAAGGGTCGGTGTGCTGAATCTTTCCGAGACCTGTTATCAAAGACAAATCAATACAAAAATTCACTTAATCAAGTGGCAGAAACTTCAAATTTTGATTCTCAGACTTTAGGTCAGTCTTGCTATGCTAACCATAATATGATACGAATATGATTAACTGCCGTAGTTTAGCTGAGAATTCTTATTAACAATTAATTTTTGCAGGTGCTGACGCTGACGAGAATGTGGATTTGTTGGAATCCGGGTCGGAGGAAGCTTTATATTCTATGAAGAAGCCCAAAAGGCCAAAAGTGAACAGTGGCAGCAAGAAAAAACCAGAAGAAAGCATATCTGTGGATTGCAGAGATGATGATGTGCCACCAATCACTATCATTCCCGAGGCTGATAATGAAAAGTCGGATTTTGGGAATATACCTGAAATCTTCCCTCCCAAAATGGCAGCATTGCACAAAGTGAGATGGAACATGAACAAAGGTAGTGAAAGATGGTTGTGCTTTGGAGGAGCTTGTGGAGTCGTACGTTGTCAGGAGATTGTTTACTCTGATATTGATAAGAAATGGGCCTTGAAGAAATGAAACCATCTAATCTACCTAAATTTTGTGTCGTAAATTACCTCAATGTGAATATAATCTTAAGATTTAGATTAACCCAGAAAAATTCTTAGTAAAAGTGACGAGTCAACGTGTAACATCTATTCGTTATAACAAGGCAGGGAAAAAGGTCTCAGCTTTTGTAGCAGCTCCACCCGTTTGTGTAAAGCACTAGATATAATTTGAACTATATAATATTTACTATTTAATTTAAGATTTTGATTTTGTTATTTTAATTTTTAATTTGAGGTTTTTATCATTATTTATTTAATAGTATTTTTTTATTTTTAAATGTTTTCTATCTTCAAATATAGGTCTAAGTATGAATCTGAGAAGTAAGTTAAACGTAATTTAATCTCTGTAGTGTTGAAATTTTTAGATTGATTTCTGTAGGCAAAAGAATCAAAAAACTTGTAGACATCATTTTCAGACTTTGAAGGTTGTGTAAGTTATATCGTTATATTTTCATAAGGGTTTTATAAATTATATTTTTTATACTTTTAAAAATCTGTATTACAAAAGTAAATTTATTAGCCATCAATTTTTTAGAAACTAATTCGGCTTCTGTACGGAAGGGAAAAAGTTTGCTTTTTCCGCATAATTTTCTTATTTGTCCTGTTAAATGACAATGAAGCTTGTTCCAAACAAAGTTATTGCAATATTTGTGGTATGTGGTTGACGCTTTTCATGGAGGTGTTCAGAGGTAGATTTGGCACACCATACAACTCAAGCGATATCCTTTATGGTATGAAGTATGAATGTGGACAATTGTTCGAGTTTTTAGTTTTGGATACCCGTGGATTGAGCAATTCAGACGCTTCTCGGATTATGCAATCCATAAGTTCTTTAGATTGGGCAAAATGTAAGAGAAAAGTGATTTGTTTCATATAGTGGAATATGAAACTTCAAAATGGTATTATGGATTATAAAATTTAGAATCACAATACGACCTTTAAATGAATTGTATAATCTAAAATATATTTTTGAACTATTGGATTTATTCAGAAGTCAAATATGTTAATGTTAATTTTTTTTATTGGATGAAATCCAAATTTTGGAGTAAAATGTTAGATAAAGTTTATATATTGTTTCATAAAGATAAAATATCTGATATTCTAAAATTTAAGTCTATATAAGATGAATTGGTGTAAGTTTTGACAACAATGGAGCAAGTAAAATATGTTATTATATGTGTAAAAATTATAACGAGAGACGATATTTAAAATGTGTGATGATAACTTACTTGAACGAGATTATAGAAATAACTTTTAAACATGAATGTATAATTGTGAAATTGAGGTCTAATATAGCAAATGAACAATATAAAAGAAAGATATGTATTGTGAGGATGTGAAAATGGTGGTAAATATAAGAGATACAAAAAGGAATTAAATGTCATTATAGTTGGAGTAAGAACATGTGACTATCCATTTAAATTATGAGGTAAACGAGTATGCAATGGAAAAGGGTGAACTCTGAGGTAATATGTGGCAAACATAATCATGAGCTTACTAATATATTAATATGGCATCCGTATGGTGAGAAATTAAAACTTAATTAACATTCTGTGATGGTTGACATGACTTAGAGTTTAGTGAAACTAGTAAACATTTTACTTAATTTGAAAAGAAACATTAATGACAATATAACCACTATAAAATGATAGGTAGGCATATAAGATATCATAAAGATTATGAATTAAAATACAAAAGTTAAGATGTTACTAGAGCATACATGTATATTCACTAGAATGTGTTTGACAAGTCCTCATGAGTTATTACAAATGTTTTTGTTCTGGTAAAAAGTTGGGTATCTTAAACTGAAGACAAAAAATAGAAGGAACTCTTTTAACTAACCACACTAAGGCCAAAATAGTTATGTCCCTTGATCGTGGAGTTAGCGTTTTATTTATAAGTAAAATCGTTCAAATCATTTTTATTCCCTAAAAATATAAGAATATAAAAGATAATAAAAAGATTCCAAAGATAACAACAAAAAATAAAAGATACAAAGATAATAACCACATATAAGATATCCCTTTTTGATAATAAAATTTAAACTAAATATAAGACAGATTTAGACCCTATTCCTAGACCCATAAACTTTAAGTCAGTTTTTGGATGTTTAATATCCATCTTTGAGTATTGGGTCGGGCTCTAGACAATTGAGACAGTACAATTTTATTGACGCATTTTGATTTGAAATTATTTATATAGTTAACATTGTATTGTTGATAGAAAACACTTGCAAAATTAACAAGTATGTATTGTCTTTACTTAAAAATATTAGAGTAACAATCCACAAGGTTGACTTTCTTTGTGACTTTTGTGTTATTAGTAAGGGAATGAGAAAAAAATTTTATTTTGGACACTACCAAGAGACCTGTTTTTTTAGAGCAAAGGTTTTCTCCCAAGTAATTGTTAGTGATAGAGATATTGCATTAATAAATACAATTAACAATGTTTTTTCTACAATTTTGAACTTTTTATATTAGTTTCAAATTAATAAAAATGTTAAAACAAAATGTAAAAATGTTAATGAATTTTGAAAAGACTTTGGAAGTAGTTATGGATGCATGGGGAAGTGTAATGGATTGTACAAAATGTAATGCATTTGTGGGGTTTGTTAAAAATTTTGTTGTTTATTCACCATGACCATTTTTTGTTGAATATGTTATTGATGTAAGGGTCCACACAAAGAAAATTTTGTTAAAGCATAGACAAACAAGATTATGCGTATAGGAAATACAAGTAATAAGTATGTTTTATGACTTTGTAACTTATGAGTAACAAACAAGCAAAATTTGTTCATAATGTTGTTTTGAAATTTACAAGGTTGAATTTGTTCATTGAAACGGGAAAATGATGCTTCAAAATAGTAAGAGAGACTTATATAATTGTTGTGACATAGTAAATAACATCATAACATTGCAACATAATGAAAGTAAGGCTTTCTTTGAGAAAATTGTATATACATACTTTTAATGTTACTTTGTATAAAAAAAATCTCAAGGGTTTACCTCTAAACATACAATGATGTTTATTGTTGAAAAGTATCATTAGGTCAAATATGTTGGTATTGACAGCGAACATTGTGGTTGTACATTTATGTGTAGTTACACTCTACCAATATGCATATGAATTAACAATATATGTTTCCTTATATGCGATACATGTTATGTGGACTAAACCTATCTTTTCTTGTATGTCATCATGCGAGTTAGCGCTTAACTTGTATAATTAGTAGGAATTCAATGTCATTTTAAGTAGTCTTTATGAGGTTGACATTTTAGGAAAAGTTACAATTAGAGCAAGTTATGTGAAATTGTATATTGGTATATCCCATCATTATGTGCACCAATGAACAAAGTGAAAACCAAGGAATCACATAAAATTCAAACTAATAAATTTGCAAAAGTGTGACCCATCATATTTTAAGCATGTTGATGTCATACATTTTATGCATGATTCTTCTTCTACTTAAAAGTTGAGCAAAGAAAGGAAAAGAGGTTGATTTTTTCTCAGGTTTGTATCCTGAATTATGATGAGAATATTTTTACCTAGCATCACAATCCATACCAAAACGTTTTGGCCAAAAGTACCTTGACATAATACATAGATTTCTAGTTAGAACATTCAAAGTTAACTGTCTCTCTCCAAAGTGAAATGTGCATTTTATAAAATTTGACTCATTTGTCGTTAAACCCTATATCCTAAACCATATAATTTATCTTTTAAATTTCGTCTAATCTTTAATCAATTTCAAATATTACAAATAGTTAGCGAATATTTTTCTTCTAAATTCCCAAGTGGTTATTCCATGTTTTTCTTTTAATGTAACCAGGTTACCTATATATACAAATGTGATTATCAAGCTAGGAGTACATCACCAAATTTTATTGATGTGTAATGTTCACACCACTAAACAAATTATTACAACACCTCAATCAAATAATAAGTATATAGTTTTACTTCTTTATCATAATTAGATAAACATGAACCAAGTTGTAAACATTAGATTTTCTTCTCATATGTACAACTCTTATAAGAGTAAAATAATATAAAATAAAATAATATAAACAATATAAAATTAAATATTACAAAATTAAAAGTTATATAAAATTATAAAATTATAAAAATACAAAATTTGTAAATTACCAAATTATAAAGTTATAAAATCATAAAATATAAATACAAAAATTATAAAATTAAAATATTAAAAATTATATAATTACAAAATTATAAAATTTTAAAAACATCAGATCATAATACTATAAGAGAAAATATAAAATTACAAAATTCATAATTTTATAATTTTATAATTCTTTTAATTTTATAATTTTGTAATTTATAATTTATATATTTTTTATAATTTATATTTTATAAATACTTTTATAAGTTTAGTTAATTTTAAAAAAATTGTTAAGTATAATAAATGTTATAATCGTATTATAACAAAATATTATGTAACAAGACAAAGTTACCGTTAGGAATGTAAAATAATTCGTACTCGCGGTTATTTTTGGATAGAATCCGCAAAGGGTATGAAATGAACATTGTAAATGGATATCCACGAGTAACAGGTACGGATATTTTTATATTCGCATGTTAACAGTACAGATACGTGTAGTATTTGCACCTGTGGATACTCGTACCCGTTATACTCTAATTTAAATTAAAAAAATTAAAAAAAACATAATTAAAACATTCATACAATTGATTTTGAATGGATTATTTTTTATTGTATTTTTATTTGAATTTATGGATAAAATATATTGTTAAATATTAGAGTTTTTTTATGTAAATATCCGCTAGTATATAAAGATATGTATGTATATTAAAAAAATATGCGGGTACCCGCATAATAGATATCTGCACAAATATAATTACATGTACGGGACGTAGTACAGGTATCCTATCCTACCTGTCCATTGACATCCTTAGTTATTAGCATCATGTCTATTGTTAACAAAAATTTAATTAAAACATTTTAAAATTTTAATAATATAGTAAAATATAAATTTTTAATAAAAACTCAATTAACAGTTTTGAAAAAAGCTCAAATGCCATTAAAGAATCGTACCTGAACACAGCAGAAAAATCTTCAACAGTTATTAGCTGAAGAAATGAAAGTGGGATATAATGGTTGAAGAACATGTACAGATTTAATTAAATATATGGGCCCTCTTTAATTTCTTCTGTACCAACCCTTTTCAATTTACTTAAATGACTCAACACAATCGTATCTGGAACCTACTGTGTGTAAACTTCATTTGCCAGCAAAACCTGCTTATGTATTTATAATTTATAATTTATAATTTATAATTTATATATAACTTCACTGCAATATTTTTTTAATCATAATAACTTGGAGATAAAAAGATCTTATTCTTTTGCGCCTCTTCCTTTATTTTCTATCTCTTCCTTTATTTTCACTTTCCAAGACTTAAGACTTCTATTTACACGTAACATTTATCAACGGTCCTAGATATACCAGGAACACAAACAAGAACATCAATTCCTTGACATCTTTCTCTTTCTCAATTTTGTTCTGACATACAATTTTTTGTCTTCTGGAAAGAGTGTTGCCACAAATGTAAGAAGAAATCCCCCAACCATTACCCCAATGATGTCTGGCACATTCAACAACCATTCTCTTGTTGTGTATAACACTCATGTCATGTCCACATTCCAAAGGCAATAACTGAAAAATATAATTTCTAAAGCATTTAAATTATTATTTGACATGATAGAAGAAAGCTTCATTGTTAATGACAGTTACGTTTTACAATGCAAGAAAATTACTAGTCAGTTTCCCAAAGACAGGTACTTTGTCATTTCCAATGTCGTTCTTAATGAAGAACAGACTAATTAACTAATAACTGCTTCAAAATTCATTGCTCTATCATCTATTTGATACATCAAATTGCATTGAAGGTGGAGGCTAGTTGTGGAAGACATTTAAAGTTCACATACAGAAGTAGTCAATCTAACATTACTATACTATGCACTACAGGGGATTGCATGGAACAACCTTAACTTTATCCTAACGCTAGTGGAGACAATCATGACGTGAACTGATAATAAGAATTCAATAAAAGACAACATTAAGTTCTTCAAAGTAGACATGACATAAAGAACAATATTATTTAACATACATTAACAACTAAAGCACCTATAGTAACCTTAGAGAGACATAATCCTAACATCATTTAGGAGTTGAATGACACCTATAGTAACCTTAGACAGACATAATCCTAACATCATTTAAGAGTTGAATGACGAGAATTCTCATCAGTTTCAGTTCTTGTGGCATTGGGTGTTGAAGAAGCCGTAGGTGAGACAAGACCACCTAGTAACCTGTACGAGGAAGGAGAAGGAGGAAGTCTTGGAGAAAGGTGAAGCATTTCCAAAGCCTGCAGTCTAAGCTCTACAGGGTAGTCAGCAACACACCCAATTCTTGGTCCAGCCCCAGTTGACCATTTACGTGAGAGTTGATGCCCCAATTGGTAGGACTTTGCCTTCTTCGAATTGATTCTTTGCAATATTGCTTTCTTGGGTACCTCAGCTCTTGGACTCTGAAGACCACCTGAGAGAGTTCTTTTATAACTACCCACAGATAAAGGTTGAGGCTCTACTACATTGCTTGAAGATGAGGTGTTCTCAGCTTCCTCAGAAACAACATGCTCTGCTATATTACCATGATTACAATCTTCAAATGCTGTCTCCATTTCACTAACCTTTCCATCCTCGTATGTATCGCTATCATCTTTTGGATTGCGAATCTGAAACAATGCATCATCATTGTTCAATGAAAAAATGCAGGTGATGATTATCTACATGTGTTAGAACTAACTACCATCAAATGATAAATTTCTACTTGAAGAAACAACTTTTGCCGTAAACACATGAATTATTTACCTCAACTTCATCAATATTGACACCATTTTCCTTGAGATATGATATGAAGGAGTTGAGCGCCTCATCTGTTGGCCGATAGTGTCCACTATATGCAGAGATGGACTTAAAAGCCAAAAGCATAGAGAATCAGTCATTTGTCTTTTTTTTCAATGCACAGAAGTAGCAATTAGTGAATGAGTCTATCAGTGAGATTCTGTGTGCATGCATAGCCAAATTTGTACCAAAAGAAAAAAAATATGACAACACCGTGCAACCTATGAAGATTCCAATAGGACAAAGATTTAAATGAATCATGCAACCTATGAAATTAAGAATACCTTCAGAACACCATGCTCAGCCTCCAGCCTTCCAGCAGCCAAGGTAGCTCCACCAGCCAGAAAAGAAGAATGGTGGAATAATCCCTTCTTTTTCTGAGAGGTTAGTACAAAGTATCAATAGTGCCTCTATAAAAGTGAGAAACAGAAAATTGGAAACAATTACTGGGTTTGAATTGTGTTACCTTGCCAGCATAAAGTTTCTTAGAGGTGCTCATAACGAATATCCACTTGGCATCCTTAGAATCTTCTTTTGTGTGCAGAAAATCCCCAGATTGTCTGTGGATAATTTTCCCCTCGCAGACAGTGTATTCATAGTGCTCTCTCTCTTGCTGTTACAGAAAATTGTTGAAAAGGATCAACTAGTGGAAAAACAGGAAAAGGCAACAACTTTTTGAATAATGCAGTGCAAATTACAAATCAAATAGTCAAGTCAACGACAACTACAATTAACAAAAGAAAAAAACAAGGTTATAAATCCAACAAGTAGGTGCACATACAGGTCCTAGATACTTTATGCATTGCTTCCGGAGCTTCGATCTCGGGCACTGTTCAAGATCAAGATTTTTCCCATTTCCCAGATCCAACCTGCAGAATGAGACAAATTAAAAAGTTTCAGTGAAAAAACACAACTTTGACCTCTTCATCGTTCCACTTAAAATTTCACTCCACGTGACAAGCTTCCCTTGGCCAAAACAAGAAATTGGAAACATAATCAAAATTTCCCATTTCATCTAACCAATGAAATTGGGCTCCTAAACAATCCCTTTTTTCATGGAAAGTATGGAAGACAATGAACACCAATGGGATTTTTAGATGCTTAAGTGTAAAGCAAAAACATGTTCCCCTGTATTCACAATGGAAACATCCAACATCAACAGCATATTGTCAATCAGACACGACCAAGCCCAATGAATGAATCAATAAATGCTTTCTTCGTAGAAAATTAATCTCACCAATAAAAGAATGGCTGGCCAGAATCCGTTTTGCACCATTCTTCATAGTAATAATGCAAGTTATGCCCATAGCGGTGGCGTGGATCAATCTACAGTTCAAGCCATAAAACCAACTAAATGATGAGTTTGAAATATTGAGAAGTAAATAAATCACATCCGAAACATGAAAGCTACTATTATTACTACTACTACTAGGTTCTTCTAATTAAACATGAAAAACCAAGACGTGGAACCAAACACACTACAACAGAGATAACGATGACTTGGTCATATATAACAAATTACAAATAAATTAAATAATGCCAATGTGGAGTGTTAGGAAATGCATGCTCACAGCTTCAATCCAATGTTGAAAAGCCAATTTTTGTGCTTTAGCGTCCAAGAACAAGCCCTTTCCCACCTGTAAAAAACAGTTGACTTCAGAATCAAACATAACCTTAGTATCAAACGGAACAAAAGGCAAAAGGAAAAATAGCTTCCAACAAAACGTACAAGTACCGTATAGTATCCGTATTACACAAAAAAAAAAGTCTATAGAAAAAAATAGAGAGACCTTGGAAGCGTTGAGTTTGACCCTATTCCACCGTGATGCAGCACTCTCCGGCAAATTGAAGAACGAAATTGTACTGTGGTTTAACCTCGCGAAATCAATCACTTGCCACCTTCAAATTTTCAAACCCCACTTTCTCAAAATGAACTCATACCCAATAAAATTTTAAAGAAAAAAAAAATTGTCCTAATAAAAAAATATACAAGTTATATTTATATAGAGAGAGACAGAGAGAGAGTTTCCATGCAGAGAAGACGCACCAAAGCTCCTCGGCGACGACGGCGGAATCAGCCAACCTCCGCCGTGTGCGGTAACTCCGGTAGACCTTTTGCACCTTGAGGGCAGCAGTAGTCTGGGGGCAGGCGCGTACCGGCGCGTGAGGCTCGGATGAGTCGTGGGTGGGTGAAGGTAGTGGCGGGTCATGAGGGGAGAGTGGGAATGTTGGGGTCGGGTAATCGGAGCTCCGAAATTGAGGATGATGAATGTCGTAAGGGAATGGTGCGTTGGGGTTGGGGTTGACATCGAAGGTGGAGTGAGCGTGGGTGTGAGTTTGAACCTCCATTGAGACAAAGAACAAGAAAACCAGGAATATGCAGAATCAATCGAGTTCTTAGGATGTTCTCTGAATCAGAGAGAGAAAGAAGGGTTTGTTTTTCAACAGAGTTTGATGATCGTTCGAGTTAAACGATGTGGGAGAGTGAGTGAAGAGGAGGGAGTTAAGAAGCACGCATTACAACGTTGGAATTAGCGAGTGGATAGTGGTGGTTAAATATGGAGTTGGGAAGAACACAGGGTGTCCCTTTCTTTATTATTTTTCCTTTCTTGTTGCCTCTCCACGCGCTTCCCTGTCGCGTGGTCTTCATTCGACCCACAGAAAGAAATTTTGACGTGTTAATATATTGAGTCAGTCAATGGAAGGGGATTTTGGGTTGGAACTGGACAACGCAGAACATTTTAAATCGATATATTTGTTATTAAAAAAAAATTACGTTGCATATGCAACATGATTAATTTATTATGACAAAGCTGATGGAGTAAAAATTTATTAACATTTAATTTAATTTAATTCAATTAATGAATTGCATAAATTGCCTTCATAAATTTGTTACATTTTGGAAATTTTATGCATTAGTTTTTTTTTCTTAATATTTGTATATTTAAATATATAGTGTAATAATAAGAAATTATGAATACTTCAAATAATACATTACACATGAAATATCTAGTCAAAAAAATATTATGTACTAAATAATAAATGCTGAGAAATAGTTGGGTGTTTTGGAAGAACATTATCTTCAAATTTGTGTATATAAAAGAGTATATATATATATATATATATATATATATATATGTTAGGAAATCAAATTTTTTAAATGAACACCAATGATATGTATTGGGAAGGGATTATTATAAGAATGAAAATACAGAAAGATCAGTTTTTTATTTTGTTAGAAGTAGAAGGAAAGCTAATTTTCTAGTAAGAGTTGAAACAATTTTTTTTTTCATTTTTTTTCTTCAATTTGAATTTCAAACTTTTTCCTTTGTAATTTCTCTTCTTTTCAGCAGTCAGAAATAGGATTAGTCTTTTACTGCTGACAAACAGGCTAACTTTGCTCAAAAAATAATTTTTAAAAATTATATACTTATTTTATTGTATAAAATGTTCTGATGCAATATGCTGCTTGTCAAATTTTAATATCCAAAAAAAGTTACTAAAGTTGGCATACAAATTTAAAAAAATTGACGACTTTGCGACAATACGTTTTGTAAATAGACTAATTTACATAATCACACTTAAAATATTAAGGTTAAGTATCATACTGTATAAACCTATACCCCGAGTGTTATTTCATGAAAAATATTTTTTATTAATTTAATCCTTGTTTTTAGAGTTTTCATTATTAAATTAAGTGTGTAGAAGTTTATGTAAATTAAAGAACTAATTAATATTTGATTATGTTACTTTATTGTAATATATGTAATATAATATTTAGAATATAAGTGAGTTTCTATTGCCGGAGGACACGCAAATATATTTTTAAATTATTTAAATTATATATACATGAGCATTAAGATAATTATTTATTAATTGTATCCCATATTTTTTATGTGAGAGTTGTTTGTAAAAGGTGTATTAGATAAAGGTTGTTATGTTTATGTTATTTAAAAAAGTATATATGGAATGCATTTATATATTATTAATAATTACCTTAAATATATAAATTAGCAAAGTGGTTTTGCTTTTGTAGTTTTGTTCCACATGGTTTTACTGCTGAAAAATATGCAACTTGTGTTATTTGGTAGCATTCAAAGCTGGCACACATCTGGAGCTTCGAGGAAAGTCCACCAAAACAAACACTGCGGTAGGTAAGAATTAAGATTATTTTCTATGTGATCAAATTAAGGATAAACAAAACCTCTTACACTATTATTTTGGAAGATTTATTTTTTTGAATTGTTGAGTTTTATCCTCTATCTTTTTCGTCTCATATAATTTATAAATAGTCTAATAAAAAAATTTAGTTTGTTTGTCTCGTGGAGATGTTCTAGTGGTGGAGATGGTACAGTGGATGCGTAAGAGATTATTTAATGAATAGTGCTAAAGTATTGTGTTGGTTAATGATGGTTACTAGCTGACTATTTTATTGGTCAGGTTTTATGTTATTTAATATATTTAATAATAGTAGAAGTTATATATATATATATATATATATATATATATATATATATATATGATTTCGCTACGGTGGAGATTGAGGTGAAGGTCTTGTAGTCTTCGGATTGGTTGGAGTAGAGCTAGTACTAGGATTCCCTGGTAGAGCCATAGATAAAGATTCTTTTGATGTCTTCTACGCTTGAGAGGGAAAGACGGCTGCTCTTTGAACAACCCTAGTTGCTGGTCCTGTTCCTGCTGCTAACTGCCACCTCTTCTAGCCTCAGGAGTCGGCGGAGAAGAGTTCCAACTAGGCAAGTCGTTCCTAGCAAAAAAAAAGTAGGTAGCCCCACAAAACCTCTTATTCCAGTCCTTAGGCTAACTACGACTACTCCGGAATTGCGGCGTTTCCGCTGTTGGAAGAAAAAAAGGGATAATCGCCTGTTGTCTCTTTCCTGACTTACTCAATCGAAAGATGCCCACAATCAGATTGTCCGCAACCCTTGTTGAAAGAAAGAGGAACTGCCTTTACTCGTCAAAGCCAGCATCCCAGATGCCTTCATGACCTATAGACTTGTTATTCTGCTTCTGTGGAATCTTTGTATTGTTAACCCC